>Ga0326727_10001321_pt1 | contig 92796 bp, 78 predicted proteins | sample MB2enrmetagenome_FD_207643 | JGI IMG/M metagenome (GOLD analysis project Ga0326727, IMG submission 207643) | Lab enriched peat soil microbial communities from McLean, Ithaca, NY, United States - MB29MY | ecosystem: Environmental > Terrestrial > Soil > Wetlands > Peat | place: USA: New York... | reverse complement strand
TTCTGGACCGTCGACGGCGCCAACGCCATCATCGCCTTGCGCTGTTGCCGCTTTAGCCAGAGGTTCGAGGACTACTGGGAAAGCCGTTCCCGGGCCGCCTGATTACCAACATTTATGTCGTGCGCCCTAGCGGTAGCGGTTCTCGATTATGCGGCAAAGAATGTGTCCCACACGCCGCCCCATTGCGTATTTAATTGATTCTGCACGACGAACAAACGCCAGTTCGTTCCCAACCGGCCCCACGGGTTCTCAGTCTGGCGGCGGTGTGCCAGCAAACAACGTCCGCCAGCTCCTGGCGGTTTTGAGTTTACCACGCTGTATCCTCCGTCCGCCCGGCCGCACGTGGCGCGCCTGTACGCGCACGGCGCCCGTTGCCGGCAGACCTTAGGGTAGGACCTCACCGATCATTTGACACGGCGCAACCGCGCCGCCCGCTCCTGCTTTCGCTTCTGAGCGTACTCCTCCAACCGCTTCCCGGCCTCAGCCAGATCTTGCTCGTTGATGATGTTGTAGCGGTCAAAGACGTTTCGCGTCAGGCGCCCACTGATGCGCATGGCCTCCAGGTCCTGGAGACCGGCCTTCTTCATGTTGCGCACCACGCTCCGGCGCAAATCGTGGAAGAGAAGGCCGGGCACGCCCGCCCGCTTGCATGCCTCCGTCCAGCCGTTGAGGTGAGTATCGATCTGACCGCTGGGCGAGCCGTGGAAGACCCACATGCATCCCTTGGGGCAGGTTTCGCGCTGGCGCTCCAGCCAGCGGCGCATATCGCCATAGATGCGCAGCGTGCGCGCGCGGTTGCTTGGCGTTTGGCAAACCCGCCTCTCGTATTTTTCTCAGACAGGATTTGGAAATCGCCCTACAGGGGAAGCGTGGGAACTGGGCGCGCTGCGGCCAGGATGGGGCGATGTGAAGACGCGAAGGGCGGCGGGGAGGGGATGTAGTGGGCTTTGGCGGCCATTGCGGCCATTGCTCCGGCTGGGGCGGCATGTGAACAAGCCGCTGTCTGTGGCGCCTGCCCGCCAGACGAAGCGGTTTCATTCAAGCCGACCTTCGGCGGCCACGCTCTCTGATAGCGCTCCAATGTCTCCGGATGGTCTGTGTTATGATCCCATTGGATTGACTGCCGGCTTCGTCTACCGGTTCCAAGTCCTGCCCGTTTTCGCGGCCCGCGCCTTCAACTATGTTCACCGCTCAAGCCGAAAACTTACGCCTGGCGGCGCTCGATCGCTACGGCATCCTCGATACGCCTCCGGATCCCCAGTTCGACCGCATCGCGCGCCTGGCTGCGCAATTCTCCGGCGCGCCCATGGCCGCCATCAGCTTCGTTGCGCGGGATCGAAGCTGGTTCAAGTCCACTTATGGCTTCGATCAGTCCCAACTCGCTCGCTCGGCGTCTTTTTGCTCATTCACCGTCGGCTGCCCCGAGACCCTCGTGATACCCGATGCCGCCGCGGACGAGAAATTCGCGAGTCTCGCTCTCGTCGCCGGTCACCCGCGAGTTCGCTTCTATGCTGGAGCTCCCGTGGTCAGCCCCGATGGATTCGCCGTCGGCGCCGTGGCCGTTATGGACACGCGCCCTCGCGGCCCGCTCTCGGAATCGGAGATTTGCGCCCTGCAAGATTTCAGCGCGCTGATCAGCCGGGAGTTGAATGCCGGGGCGTCCGCCGGCGCCGCCTCGCAAAACGCCGATGACCCGTCAATCCTGTCCACCGTTGTTCAGAACGCGCAAGATGCCGTCGTCAGCGTAGATCTGAACGGCGCCATCTTGACCTGGAATCCCGCTGCCGAGCGATTATTTGGATACTCCGCCGCGGAGGTACGGGGGCGCCCGATCGATATCATCATCCCTCCGGACCGCCTCGAAGAAGCGGGCGACATAACGAGAAAGGTCCTGCAAGGGCAACCCATTGAGCGGTGCGAGACCGTCAGGATCCGCAAGGACGGAACTAGACGGTTCGTGTCGCTGAGCCTCAGCGCCATCCAGGACGCGGATGGCCGGCTCATCGGAACCGGGGGCATCGCTCACGATATCACCCCGCTGAAACTCGCCGAAACAGCGCGACGGGAAGCCGAAGACCGCCTCAAGATGGCCGAGGAAGCAGCCGGCATTGGTATCTGGGACTGGTCCCTGTCCAGCGGCGCAGCCACCTGCTCGGAGCAGTACTTTCGCATTTATGGATTGCCCGCGAGTGAGACCGCCATGTCCGCTGCCGACTGGCTCTCGCGCGTGCATCCCGAGGATCGGGATCGCGTCGAGGCTTACACCCAGAACCTCCTGCGGGGAACCGGGCGGGGCGAATCCGAATTCCGCATCGTCTGGCCGGACGGAAGCGTCCACTGGATCGTCAGCAAGGCCCGGATGTACCCTGACGCAGCCGGCGAAGCCGCTCACGTGATCGGTGTCAACCTCGATGTGACGCAACTTCGGGAAGCCGAGCTGGGCCGCCGCGAATCGGAACAACGATACTCCGACCTCTTCCGCACCATGAGTCAGGGCGTGATGTATCTGGACGGTGGAGGTTTGATCTTCTCGGCCAATCCGGCCGCCGACAAACTACTCGGAGTCTCAATTGAGGAAATGCGCGGCCGGCGCCGCTCTGAATGCCATATAAGGGCAACCAACTGGGCCGGCGTTCCGATCTCCGCGGACGAGTTTCCCAGCATGGTTGCGTTGCGCACCGGGGCTGAGATCCACGATGTCGTACTGAGAGTGTGGAACGTTCAGACCGGTGCGCCGCACTGGATTTCGACCGACGCCATCCCCCGGTTCAGGCCGGGGGAAACCAAGCCGTACGAAGTTCAGGTGATTTACCACGATTTCACGGCCCAAGTCGAAGCCATGGGGCGCCTCCGCGCCAGTGAAGAACGTTGCCGCCTTCTAATCGAACATGGCATGGAGGTCATCGGCGTCATCGACGCCGCCGGCGCGTTCACGTATGTGAGCCCCTCGGTGGAAAGGGTCTTCGGCTACTTACCGGACCTGCTGATCGGAATTAATGCCCTGGAGTACGTACACCCGGACGACCTGCCAGTCGTTCAAGAATCTCTACCGGGCGTCTTGCACGCGCCGCCGGCCGCCGCCGTGACTCTCCAGTTGCGTATGCGCCACCGCGATGGAACCTGGCGCAACGTGGAAAGCACGGCGGCAAACTGCCTGCACGTCGAGGGACTGCGCGGTATCGTCGTCAACCTCCGGGATGTCAGCGAGCGGGTTCGATATGAAGAACAATTGCGAATATCCCATGATCAGGTGCGCCAGCTTGCCGCGCGCGTGGAATCGGCCCGCGAAGAGGAGCGCGGCCGAATTTCACGCGAAGTCCACGACGAGTTCGGCCAGATGCTCTCCGTTCTGAAACTCGACTTGGAAAACCTGGCGGTCCAGCATCGCCCCCGCAAGGCCGAACCACGCGGCGATTTCGATGCGCGCGTCGCCGCCATGCTCCGCGCCATCGACCTTTCCGCCAACACCGTCCGCAGGATTGCCGCCGAGCTCCGCCCCGCTGTCTTCGAGGATCTCGGCCTCGCCGCGGCCCTCAACTGGCAGCTCCAGGAGTTCGAATCGCGCACCGGCATTCCTTGCCGCCGCCGCGGCATCCGCCAGGACCCCGGCCTTGCCGCCGTGCCCGCCCTCGCCGTGTTCCGCATCTTTCAGGAGATCCTCACCAACGTCGTTCGTCACGCCAATGCTACAACCCTGGAAGTAGTGGCCCACCCCGGCCCTGACTGGTTCACCTTGCGCGTAAGTGACAATGGCAAGGGTTTCGACCCCAAATCCCTCTCTCCTTCGCATTCTCTCGGCCTGCTTGGCATGCGGGAACGCGCCGCTATGCTGGGAGGAACCATCGAATGGTCCGCCCGCCGGAAAGGAGGAACCACAGTGACCCTCCGCCTGCCTCTCGGCGCCACCGATGCGCCAGATCCTGCTTCCGATCACTGAGTTTCCTGCTCGATGGGGAGCCTTCCAGTCCTCATTACCTCGAGTGCCTGGAGTTCCTCGAGGGCTCTTCGCTCGCTTCAATTCGTAAGATTTCACCTTCTCTGCATGACATTCGGGTGTACAATACCACTTGGCTAGGACAGCTTTGTAGCCACGGGCAGTCGGAAAAGAGGTTGTGGGAGCGCCTTGCCCGGAGTATGTCCCGCGTCATGCGCGGATCGCGCCATCGCTCCTGCGTGCTGAACAATCAGCCCTGACGCATACTACCCATAGGGCTTTTTTGCTGCGACGGCGCCACCGGTGGGTTCTGCCCCTCGGCGGCCAAGACTCCCGGACCGGCGTCCGGGATCGCGCTCAATCGCACTTATGGTCAGGATCCTGACCGGGAATTCAATAATTGCGTAAAACTCCCAACTATCTGGGATACTTCGGTGCCTTTAGCTCGCCAAGCGTTGACGAGCGCATCCCTGGTACGCCCAGCGTAACGGTAGTGTTCGCCATTGGCCAATCGACGCGATGTAGTTCCCCGCGCGGCGTCGATTCGAGACACCGCGCTGGCGCGGTGCGTCACTAATTTCAATGGTTATGATTCGGGCGGGTTGGCTGCGCAAGTACATACAAAGAAGCCATTCTCCCTTATCGATTGACGAGTAATGCAACAGGCCGGCAAACACGCGATCCTGATTGTAGACGATCATTTGCTCGTCCTGCAGGGTCTGAAGCAGATACTTAGCCACGAGTTCCGGGACATCGTCCTGGCCGAGGCCGGAACCGCCCAAGAAGCCCTCGCTCGAATCAAGTCCCGGCCCTGGCGTCTGGTCATTCTCGATGTCAGCCTTCCCGATGGCGACGGCTTCTCCGTCCTGCGGGAAATCTGCGCCCTGGGCAGTCAGACGGCCGTGCTCATGCTGAGCATACATACGGATTCACTGTACGCCTCCCGTTCCCTTCAGCTTGGCGCCGCGGGTTACATCTCCAAGAGCGCCAGCCGTTCCGATCTGTTGAAGGCCATCAGGAACGTCCTCGATGGCAAACGGCATTTCGACGAATCGGCTTTCCTGGATGGTGACCACCCGGGGTCCGCCACTTTCCACGCGAATCTTTCTCCCCAGGAATGGAAAGTTTTGCTCGCCCTTGCGTCCGGCCGGGCCACTGGGGAAGTCGCAGCCGAATTCCACTTGAGCGCCAAAACCGTGAGCACTTACAAGCGCCGCTTGCTCGATAAGCTGGGCCTTAAGTCTACAGCCGACCTGGTCCGCTATGTGATCGAGCAGAAGCTTTGTTGACCGGCGCGCCCATACCCGGCATCGTCTCCCACGATTTTGTTGTTACCTCGACTTATGCAGTTCCAGCAGTACCGTTCCTTGTCGGAAGATTCCTACATCCTGCGAGCTATTTCTGCCTGGAATATGTATGACCAAACGCGATGTATCACGATGTCATGCAATGACATAATTCGCCTGCCGGTACAGTGCCAGTACTTTTTCTAGCGCTTTTTTCTTTTGCATTTGAGAGTTCTAACCCGTAATATCACTTTCTGGCGCCCGCGTATGGCAGTTGACATACGGTAAGAATCGGGTTGCAGTCCATCCTCTGTGTGTAGGTTCCGCCATTGGGACCCTAATGGCGGCAGCTTATCCAAATTCCCGGCAATGCGGAGAAGTCATGGCATTCTTGGCTGAACGCAGCAGCGCTTCCGGTTTGGAAGCGGCTCACCGTGCAACGTCATCGCGGCAGGATCTTCCCTGGTACGCCATTCAGGTCCAGTCCAGATTGGGCAGCGTCGCCTCCGCCACCTTGCGCGGCAAGGGCTATGAGGAATTCCTGCCCCTCTATCGCTCGCGGCGGCGCTGGTCGGACCGCATGAAGCAACTGGAACTCCCCCTTTTCCCCGGCTACCTGTTCTGCCGGTTCGACGTCAATGACCGCCTGTTGCCCATCCTCACCGTCCCCGGCGTCATCGGCATAGTGGGCGCCGGCAAAACCCCCATCCCCGTGGATGACGAAGAAATCGAGGCCATTCGCGCGGTACTTCGCTCCGGGCTGGCGGCGCAGCCCTGGCCGTTCCTCCAGGTGGGCTCCAAAGTGTATATCGAGCGGGGCCCTCTGACAGGCCTGGAGGGCATCATCGCCAATGTGGACAAGGTTTATCGCTTGGTGGTTTCCGTCAACCTGTTGCAGCGTTCCGTGGCCGTTGAAATCGACCGCGAGTGGGCCCGCCCCATCCTCCAGGGCATGGGCCCCCGCGCCGTGACCCTCTCCGAACGTACCCGCCTCTTGAAACGAGCCGGCTAATAACAAGAACCAGGCGGCGCGCCGAAGCCGCGTCGCCCGGGTGGCTGCGATTGCTCCACCTCCCCCACTGGAGCCCCCAAATGTCCGATCCCGATCGCCGGAGACGCATGATCAGCCTCCGCCTCTCCGAGGTGGAGTACGAAGTCCTCAAAACGCAGTACCGCACCTACGGCGCCCGCAACGTCTCCGATCTCGCCCGCCTCGCGTTGCAGCGCATTATGACCGGTCCCGGCGGTTCCCAAGAAGGTTTGGCCGCCAAACTGGCGGAGTTGGACGGGCGCATCCACTCTCTGGAAACCCACGTCTCGTTCCTGTTGGAGAGGGAGAGGGTATTGCAATGAGAACCCCACACAACGTTTTTCCCTATCTCCGCGCGGCGCTCTGCCTGGTGGCGCTGGCCCTGGCCTGCGCCGGCGCCCAGCAGCCTGCCGCATCCACCGCGCCGCCGCCTTCCGGCTATGTCCTCGGCCCCGACGACCAGATCCTGATCCGCGCCCTCGAAGGTCTCGACCTGGGCGATAAGCCCGTCCTCATCGGCGCCAACGGCAATATTACCCTCCCGCTCATCGGCCGCGTCAAGGCCGCCGGCCTCACCGTCGAGCAGCTCGAAGGGGAGCTGGCCACGCGCCTAAAAGTCTACGTACAGGAGCCGCAGATCTCGATCACCGTGACCGAATTCCGCAGCCAGCCCGTCTCCGTTCTGGGGGCCGTCACCACCCCCGGCATCGTCCAGCTTCGCGGCCGAAAGACGCTGTACGAAGTCCTCTCGATGGCCGGCGGACCGAAGGAAACCGCCGGGTCCACGGTCTCCATCACGCGCCGCCTGGAAAACGGCGAGATTCCCCTGCCCGGCGCCACCGCCGATTCCACGGGCCAGTTCAGCACCGCGGTGCTCGAAATGCAGGAGATTCTGGACGGCAAAAACCCCGCAGCCAACATCGAAATCAAGCCCAATGACGTGATCTCCGTCTCCCAGGGCAACGCGCGCATGGTCTACGTGGTGGGCGACGTGCAGCGTTCCGGCGCCTTCAACCTGGGCGCCCAGCGGACCATCTCGGTCCTCAGCGCGGTCTCCCTGGCCGGCGGGTTGGGACGCACCGCCAAGCCGGAGAGAGCCCGCGTCTTCCGCCCGCTTCCGGATGGGCAGAAACACCAGGAGATCGCCGTGGACATCAAGCAGATCCTAATCGGAAAAGCGGAAGACATCGGCTTGCGGCCGGACGACGTCCTGGTGGTCCCCACCAGCAGCCGCAAAGCCTTCACTACTACGATTGTTTCCGGAGCCCTGGCAAGCGCGGTCAGCGCCGCCATCTACGCGGGGGTAGTACTACATTAACGAGCACTCCATGAGCGATCAACCACTGCTGAACGACCCCGGCCAAACGCCGGTCACGCGCCGGGCCGCCGGGCCCCATCCGCCCGCGCGGCTGACTTACCTCGAAGCGCCGCAGCCCACGATGATAAGCGACCAGGGCTCCGGACTGCTCGAATACTGGCACATGCTCCAGCGGCGCAAGGGCGCATTCCTTCTGATTGCGTTCCTGGGTTTCCTGGCCGCGGTCCTCTTCACCCTTCCGCAGACTCCGGTCTACCAGGCCCGCACCACCCTCGAGATCCAGAACCTCAACGAGAACTTCCTCAACATGCGCGACGTGAACCCCAACGCCGATGAAGGGACCGCGCAACCATCGGCGTTCGACCTCCAGACCCAGATCAGCATTCTCCAGAGCGAATCCGTCCTCAAACAGGTGATCGCCGACCTCGACCTCTCCGCGAGACTGGCCCCAGGGAAAGATAGGAGCCGCTTTGCCGCCTGGCGCAGAGCTCTGCATCTCCCTGAGTCCAAGCCCGGCCCGGCCGGCGAAGACATCCTGGCCTTGGTGGCGGGCAGCCTCAAAGTCAGCGCCGTGAGCAACACCCGCCTGGTTGAAATTCTCTATGATTCCGCCGACCCGCGCCTAGCCGCCGACGTCGCCAACGCACTGACTGCCGCGTTTATCGAGCAAAACCTCGAATCCCGCTGGAAAACCACCCAGCAGACCGGCGAGTGGCTTACCCGCCAGATGGAAGACGTCCGCATCAAGCTCGAGAAATCCGAAGGGCAGCTCCAGGCCTATGCCAGCGCCTCGGGCCTGCTATTCACCGCCGAGAAGGACAATCTCGCCGAAGCGAAGCTCCGCCAGCTCCAGGACGAGCTCTCCAAGGCTCAGGGCGACCGTGTCACCTGGCAGTCCAAATACGAGCGCGTGGCTACCGCTTCTCCCGACTCGCTTCCGGAGGTGCTGGATGACGCCACCCTTCAGGGTTACCAGGTCAAGCTCACCGACCTGCGCCGCCAGCTTGCCGAACTCTCTTCCACACTGACCCCGCTTCACCCCTCGGTCAAGAAAGTCCAGGCTCAGGTGGCTTCCTTGGAAGCCGAACGGGACAGGGAGCGCGCTAATGTCACCCACCGCGTTCAGAACGAGTTCGAATCGGCCCAGCGCCGCGAAAAGCTGCTGACCGCGAGTTACGACGCCCAGGCGCGCCTCGTGGCGGAGCAGGCCGCCAAGGCCACCCACTATGACATCCTCAAGCGCGAGGTAGATAACAACCGCCAGCTTTACGATTCCATGCTGCAGCACGTCAAGGAGGCCGGCGTCGCCTCCGCGCTGCACGCCAGCAATGTGCGGGTGGTGGATCCGGCCCGGCCGCCGGCGCGGCCGTATAAGCCCAGCCTGGTTCTGAACGCCATGCTCGGCCTGTTCTCCGGCGGCTTTTTCGGAATCGTCTTCATCGTCCTGCGGGAGCGCGCGGACCGCAGCATCCAGGCCCCCGGCGAGGCCTCCCTGTATCTCGACGTCCCCGAGCTGGGCGTGATCCCTTCGGCCGGCGCGGAGCGCAGCCGCAGCTTCGCCTACTATCGCCAGGGCAGGGGAGGGGAGACCGGGAAGACGGAGGAAGAGAATCGCAAGGGCCCGGTGGAGCTGGTCACCTGGCAAAAGAGACCCTCGGCGCTGGCCGAATCCTTCCGTTCCACCTTGACCTCGATTTTGTTTTGCGGGGAGAACGGCGACCGGCCGCGGGTGATCGCGGTGACCAGCGCCAGCCCCCGCGAGGGCAAAACCACGGTGGCCAGCAACCTGGCGCTGGCGCTGGCGGAGATCGGCCGCAAGGTCCTTCTCATCGACGCGGACCTGCGCAAGCCGCGCCTGCATGACATTTTCAAGGTCGCGAACGAGTGGGGGCTGAGCGATCTTCTGGCAGGAACCCCGCCGCCCGAAGGATGGGAAGCCATGGCGGCCGCCACGGGTTACCGGGACCTCTACGTGCTGCCCGCCGGAGGGGCGGCTTCGAGCATATCGAACCTGCTCCATTCGCCGCGCGTGGCGGAACTCCTGAAACGAATGCGGCAGGAGTTCGACATGGTGATCATCGACACGCCGCCCATGCTGCAAATGCCGGACGCGCGCGTGCTGGGGCGCCTGGCGGACGCCGTAATCCTGGTGGTGCGCTCGGCGAGAACCACGAAAGAAACCGCCGCCGCCGCCGGCCAGCGCCTGGCGGAGGACGGAACCCGGGTGCTGGGGACGGTGCTGAACGAATGGGATCCGCGGAAGGCGAGCAGCGCCGGCTACGAGTACGGATACCGGCCCTATACATATCATGAGAGCCGGCCGGGCGGGGAATAGTGCTCTGCGGCGAACAGAATGACGAGTATGCAGATAACTGTGGGGCAGCCAATCCTGGCTGCCGCCGGCTTTCAGCCGGCGTTTGCCGTGTGAGAGGGCCCCGCGGACGCGAAAGAGCCGCCTAGAAAGGCTGCTGCAGGCAAGATTGCCTGCCCCACAAAACATGAAGAACTTCGGCCGCGGCGCGCGTAAGCCCCGAATTGAAAACGACGGAACGAAGCCAATTTCCTTTCCGGGCCTGGACCGCTGGCGGGCTAAAGGGCCTGCTTTTCGTGGCGCAGACACTCCTGTCTGGCGTGCCGGGACTCCTCCCGGCACCAGGCCCTCCAGGCCGGAAATGAAAATTACCAAACGAAGCCAATTTCCCCTCCGGTTTTGGACCGTCGGCGGCGGGGAACAGGAAGCCGGGAAAGAATCGGGCCTGATGTCGGATTGACAGGCGAAAGCGCCTGTCCCACCTTGCGGTCGAAGGGCTCCCATCCTTGTGGGGCGGGCGCTTCCGCCTGCCAACCGGTTCTTTCACGGCTTCCAGACGAAGCCAATTTCGCCTCCGGTTTTGGACCGCCGGCAGGCCAAAGCGCCTGCCTTTCGTGGCGCAAGCGCCTTTGTTTGCCGCGCCGGGACTCTTCCGGACGCCACGTTCCAGACCCGGAACGGAATTACCAAACGAAGCCAATTTCGCATAAAACAACAGCCAGGCGCCCTCAACCCGCTCGCCCGGCTTACTCAATCCTCAGATGAAACTTGAGGACGGGATCGAGATCCTCGGCGCCGGCGTGCCTGGCGGTGTTATGGGCGCGGAGCCGGGCGGCCTGGAGCGCGAAGGCGTCCTGGACGCTGAGTCTGCCGGTCAGGATGTCGCCCTGGAAAGACATTCCACTCTCGTTGGGGGCACCGTCGTCGGCGCGGGGCATCATAAGAACTCGGCGATCACGTTTTTCGAAATAGCCATGAATTGGCATTGGGTATCCTCCGGCTTCAGGGTAGCAGGGGCGGGGTCGGGGAATGGCGGTTTCCTCTGGTATCTAATTGATTTTGAATGGGATAATATCTTGGATCGGGCGCCACTGGGGCTCACGGCGGCTCCGGTGCGGGGCTGGAGCCGGAGCCGCACCAAATGGCCATGTCACGGTTGCCCCCGGCGGTTACAGTAGAGCGACCCCTTCGGCCAAGGCTGCCTTCCCCAGGTCGTCGTCGCGCGTCGCGAGGGGCAATGAGAGGCGCTTTGCCAAATCCAGGTAGGCTACGTCGTAGGCCGTCAGATCGTAACTGCTGGCCAAGGCATGAAGCCGCGGGAGATCCGTTATGTGGGGCGGGCGATCAATCCTGACTTTCAGCGTGGCGAGCAGATTCAGGAACTCTGTGCCACGGTCCGCGGTGATGCGCCGGCGCCTGATGGTGACGCCGACGACGTTCAGAATCTCCCAAACCCACAGGGAAGGGACGTGCAGCTCGCTTCCCTGCGTAGCCCACTCAAGCATCCGTTCCGATGCCGGGGTGGTCTCATCTTCGCAGCACCACGGGATGCATGCGGATACGTCAAGAACGAACGCCTCCATCAGTATTTGTGCCCGACGTGAGCGAGTTCACGGATCGACATGCCCTGAAGGCCAAGCCTCACGCCCCTGCGGATTTCACGGATTCGGGCGCCGGACAAGCGGGCCTTTTCCCTGTCGAATCCGGCATCGCGGAGTGGGAGCGCTTCAATCGCGGTGTCGATGAACTCGTCCACCGATCGGATTAAGCCAGCTTGAATGGCTGCCTGGATGACCGTCTCCTGGTCTGGCTTGAGCGTGATCTGCATGCCGCTTTTCCCCTGTGATCCATTGTCGCAGTTTTCGGGCCCCCGGGCGTTGCCGCGTTGCCTGCGCGCACCGGCTTACTCAATCCTCAGATGAGATTTGAGGACAGGATCGAGATCCTCGGCGCCGGCGTGCCTGCCGGTGTTGTGGGCGCGGAGCCGGGCGGCCTGGAGCGCGAAGGCGTCCTGGACGCTGAGTCTGCCGGTCAGGATGTCGCCGTGGAAAGACATTCCGCTTTCGTCGGGAGCGCCATCGTCGGCGCGGGGCATCATAAGAACCCGGCGGTCACGTTTTGAGAAATAGCCATGAATTGGCATTGGGTACCCTCCGGCTTCAGGGTAGCAGGGGCGGGCTCGGAAGACGGCGATTTGCGCGCGTATCTATTTGATTTTGAACGAACTACGATTTTGGCTTGCGCGTGACTCGCGTTTGTGGCGGTCCTCGCGAGGCTGGAACCCACGGAGTCTATACACAAATGACTAGAGTACTGGTGAATGGAGCGGGTGGCTTTATCGGCGGCCACCTGGTTAAACGGCTCAAGGCCGAGGGGTTCTGGGTCCGCGCGGTGGACCTCAAACGGCACGAGTTCTCCGATTCTCCCGCCGACGAGTTCATCCAAGGCGACCTGCGCGACCAGTCGTTTGTTCGCGATGTCGTGAGCGAAATCGATGTGGTCTACCAGCTCGCCGCGGACATGGGTGGCGCCGGCTACATCTTCACCGGCGAGCACGACGCCGCCGTGATGCACAACTCCGCCACCATCAACCTGAACTGCTTGCATTTCGGCGTCAAGGCGGGCGTCGGCAAGTTCTTCTACTCTTCCTCCGCGTGCATGTACCCGGAATACAACCAGATGGACCCCTTGAACCCGAAGTGTTCCGAGGATTCCGCTTACCCCGCCGCGCCTGACAGCGAGTATGGTTGGGAGAAACTCTTTAGCGAGCGCCTCTACCTGGCCCACATGCGGAACTATGGCATCCAGGTTCGGATCGCCCGATTCCACAACATCTTCGGCCCGGAAGGAACCTGGACCGGAGGCAAGGAAAAGGCGCCCGCCGCGCTGTGCCGCAAGGTCGCGGAAGCCCAGCACGGCGGCGAGATCCAGATCTGGGGCGACGGCGAGCAGACTCGCTCGTTCCTCTACATCGGTGAATGCCTGGAGGGCGTCCGCCGCTTGGTGGATTCAGACTTCACCGGCCCCGTGAATATCGGTTCCGAGGAAATGGTGACGATCAATCAGCTTGCCGGAATGATCATGGATATCGCCGGGAAGCGTCTCCGAATCGTTCACATCCCTGGCCCGCTCGGGGTGCGTGGGCGAAACTCCGACAACCGGCTGATCCAGGAACGGCTGAACTGGACGCCATCAAGGCCCCTTCGGGAGGGTCTTGAGGGAACTTACGCCTGGATCGAACGCCGGGCTCGACCGATGGCTCGGGTCGCCGCAGCGTGACCGCACAGTCGCTTCCGAGTGTCTGAAAGGCCCCGCCATCCGGGTTAAAAGGCGGCCCGCGGCGCGACTTGCGGAACGCCGCGCCTCCGCATGAGGTCAGTTAGAGATGCAACCCCAACGAGCTCCAATCATCGCGCCCCCCGATCCGTCTGTCCAGATTCTCGGCTCTCGGGTCCACCTCGTCTCCACGGCCCGCACGGTCGACCACATCGAGCGCTGGATCGAAGCTCGGGACGGGCGCTGCCGCAGAGTGGTGGTCACCGGCTTCCACGGGCTTTGGGAAGCGTACAAGAACCCGGGCTTCGGGTCGGTTCTCAGCAGCGCTGAACTGTGGGCGCCCGATGGCATTGCGCCCGTCTTGGTGGCCCGCTTGCGCGGCCATCGCCAGGTCGGCCGCGCTCCCGGCGCCGAGATCATGCGCGAGTTCTTCCACCGGGCCAACCAGAAGGGCTACCGCAGCTACTTTTACGGCGATACGGATGAGACCCTCTCCGCGTTTCGCCGGACGCTCGCGCGGGACTACCCGGGTCACAAGGTGGTCGGCGCGTTCTCGCCGCCGTTCCGCCCGCTCACGCGCGGCGAGGATGTGGCCATCGTCGAGCGGATCAACGCAGCCCGCCCGGACGTCCTCTGGGTTGGCCTCGGGATGCCGAAGCAGGACATCTGGATCCATGAGAGACTTGGCCGGCTCAATGTCCCCGTCGCCGTCGGCGTCGGAGCGGCGTTCGCCTTCGTGGCCGGCGCCGTGCCGCGCTGCCCGGAATGGGTTGGCCGGATGGGTTTTGAGTGGGCGTACCGTTTGCTGAAGGAACCGAAGAAACTCTGGCGCCGGGACCTGCTTGATGCGCCGCGATTCCTTTTCCACGTTGGTCTGGAGTTGATGCGCAATGGCCGCATGGACTGACGGACCGCCGACCCCCGCCCCAGGCGAGACGGCTGTTGGCGTTTCCGCGCCTGAGAGCCTCCCTATCTCAGGCAGACCTGCTGGAATCGTCAGGCGCTTGCTGCATGGTACTGGCGCGGGAGTCGTCGCTTACGGTCTCGGAATCGCCAGTAACCTGATCCTCCTCCCGCTTTACCTGCGGTTCTGGTCCGTAGCGGTGTACGGCGAGTGGATGGCCCTTTACTCCGCGGTCAATTATCTCGGCAACCTGGATTTCGGAGTGACCACAGCCGGCGTGAATGCCGCCACCATGGCCTACGCCCGCGATGACTGGCCCGCCTTCAAGCGCATTCAGGGAACGGCCTGGGCGGCGTCACTTGGCATCGCAGGGCTCGGCATCGCTCTGATTGCTCTACCATCCCTGTTCTTCTTCCGAGTGGGGCGGTGGCTGAACCTCACGGCGCTCGCCCCGCGGCAAGCCCGCCTCGTATTCTGTTACTTGGCCATTTCCCTTCTGGCCAATATCCCTGGACGCCAGTTGATCACGATCTACATTGCGATCGGCGAGTTCGCAAAATACCAATGGCTCTACAACGCTTTCGCTCTCGCGTCGTTCATCGCCGCGGCCGCCGTTCTGAGTGCGGGCGCCGGCCCGGTGCTGGTCGCCATAGTGACGGCGGGCGTGTCTCTTTTCACGATAGTTCTTGCGGCGTGGCTGCTCCGCCAGCGGGATCCCCGTTTGGTTCCGCACGTCCGCGCGGCCGACTGGAAGACGGCTCGTGCGCTGGCAGCGCCTACCGGGCAGTTTGGGCTTTCCTTGCTCGCAACCGTGCTGACCCTGCAGGCGCCGGTTATCCTCCTGAGCCGGGCGCTCGGTGGCCCTACGGTCGCGCTTTTCACGACCACCCGCACCGTCGCCAACGTCATTCGCGGGACCGTTGCCTTGCTGCGTGCCCCCCTGAGCCCGGAGTTTGCCGCAGTCTCGGCGACGCGCTCCAGGGATGAACTAGGCCGCCTGTTCCGATTCGCGGTGAGCATCGACGCAATCGTTGGGTTGAGCCTGTTTGCGGTGCTCTGGTCGGGCGGTTGCTGGCTGATCCGGTTCTGGTCGCGCGGGCGCATTGGCGTCGAGCCCGCCTTCCTGCACCTGATGCTGATTTCCGTCCTCCTGGAAGGGTTCCTGCTTTTTCTGGGCAGTACGGGATGGGCCACCAACCGCGTAAAAGCCTTGTCGCTGGGGCAACTGTCTACGGCGGTCGCATCGCTCATTCTGGCGGTTGCGCTTGTAGGCTCGTATGGCCCTTCGGCCGTCCCGATCGGAGCCATCGCTCCGCTGCTTCTGGTGATGGCACCGGTGGTTGTGCGGGATGCCTGCAGGGCAGCAAACATGAAACTGACCTTCGTGTTAGGGCGTCTCCTGTTACCGTTCGCCGCCATGGGTGTGTTCGCCGCTGTGTTTCCCCAATGGCTCGCGAGCTTAAAGGCCGCCCCGGACTGGCTGTCGGCGTCGGTCTCGGCGCTTGCGACTTCTGCCATAGCCGTGCTCATTGCGGGCGGCATTTTTCTCACTCGCTACGACCGTCGGGTCCTGCGCGGCCGTGTTCTCGTTGTGGGTTCCGAGGGGGCTGAAGGTGAGCCGCTGCTGAGCACTCAGTGACCGCGGCACCATCACTGGTTATTGGTAAGGCAAATCCCAAGCGGGGCACTGGATCCGGTTTCGGGGACGGCCATCGCATTCGCTGGGCTCCCGACAGCCTCTCTCTCGTGCTCGCTTCCGGGAGGCCAGCGTCCGGTTCTGGTTTCTTGCGAAGGGCCCCTCATATGATACTGCGTCGATGCGCAGCTCTGCTTCCTGGCGGCGTGCAAGAAGAGTTGCGCCGCCTTCGTTTTTGCCGGCGTGCCAGAAGAGGTAATTTCTCCCCAAACGAGCCAGAGGCCGATATCCTGTACAGGATTGTCTCGGTTGGGGACTGGGTACTTGATGTCGGCGCCAACGTGGGGCAGTATACGCTCCTGCTTTCTCGTCTCGTGGGCGGGGCAGGGAGGGTGTTGGCAATCGAGCCGATGGCGAATACCGTGGCCACCCTCGCGGCGGTAGCGAAATTGGCGACGTACCGCAACATTACCATTCTCAATGTCGCGGCCTCGGATCGCTTCGCGGTCGCGGCGTTCGACGTTCCGATAGACGATGATGGGCTAGATAACTACGAGAGAGCTCGGATCGCTGGAAGAGGGCCCATCCCTGTCCTTGCGGTACCGCTCGATGCTCTCCAGCTTCCCTCGCCCATTGCCCTTGCCAAAATCGATGCGGAAGGCCATGAACTTCCGGTGCTGGTCGGTATGCGTAGGACGCTTGAGCGGGATCACCCGATCTTGATTGTTGAGGAAAATGAGGACTCCCCCTCTGGCTTCCTTGTTGGCCTCGGCTATAGCGCTCGCCGCCTGGTGCGGTCCCCGAACACGATTTACTATTACGGTCCGGCGCATGCGGAACTTATCGCCTCCCTATAGCGAGGCAGTCCGTCGATTGGATGCCGCGCTTTCGGCAGGGGCGCCTGCGAGGCTTGTTCGCCGAACTTTCTCGGCGGGAGTGCGGCCCACCCGGTGTGCTTCCGCCCCGAGGCCGGCTTGATGCGCCTAGCTTTCATCAGCCTCTACCAGGCATGGCGGCCGACCTCGGGCTCAGCATACGTTACGTATAGCTGCGCCCGGTTAACGCCGTGTGAGTCCCTGCTCGTGCAATTTGCGAAACGGGCGAACGTCGAGCACACTGGAAACCTCACTATTGTCAGCCTGCGTCAGGCTTCATCATCGCGCTTCAGAAAATTCGCCCGCATGCCGATCGCGGTGGTGCGGATATGTCGGGAAGTCGCCAGGTTTCGGCCTGACCACGTGGTGCTGGAGGGAGGTTCGTGGGCCGTCTATCTCGCCCTGGTGGCGTGGGCGCTCCGGAAAACACTGCCTGGCGTGCGCATTGTTTACCATGCCCACAACGTGGAGTACCTCTTGCGCCTCGAACGCGACAACAGAATTGTCGCCGCCCTCACCAGGCGTGCCGAGTGGAATCTGCTTGCCGTGAGCCACAGGAGCTTCGCCGTCTCGGAAGAAGATCGCCAGCGCTTTTCAGCGCTCTACGGGGTACTGCCCATGCTTCTGCCCAACGCGTTGGACTGCAGCGCAAGCCGCACCACGCCTGAGCGGGTGACCGCCGCAAGAGAGCGCTATCGAATTACGGGGGAGTCCATTCTGTTTATGGGTTTCTACGAATATCCTCCGAATAGGGCGGCGGTTGATTTCCTGATGAACGAGGTGATGCCCTGGTTGCGTCGTAGACGGCCATCAGTAGAGCTCGTCGTCACGGGGGGAACCATTCCTTATTCCGCACCCTGGCTGATCAATCCCGGAGTCGTCGGCCGTGAGGAGTTCAATGCCATACTCGGGGCATGTCGTATCGGTGTCGCCCCGATTTTCAGTGGCAGCGGTACGCGACTGAAAATTCTGGAGTACATGGCTGCCGGCCTGCCCGTTGTGGCCACGAGGAAGGGCGCGGAGGGACTGGGCGTCCAGCCGGGGGTGCACGCGCTTTACGCCGAGACGGCAGAGGAGTTCGGAGAAGCGATTTTGCGCCTGCTCGACGACCGTGGGCTTGCGGAGCAGCTATCGCTTGAGGGTGCGGCATTGGTTCGAGCCAAATTCGACTGGGTCCCCATACTGAGCCGGTTTGCCTCGCAGCTCGCGAATAGCTGAGCGACCGCCCCCAATATATGATCGTGATCTCTAGAGGTCGGCTCCGAGGGTCCACTTGGCGCATGCGCGTGCCTGCGTCCGCCCTGCTCCTGTGGGCCGGTCTTTGGCTGAATCTGAACACCGGGGAGTGGAATATTCACCGGCCGGGTTCCCTCGGGGAACTGACCACTCTGGTCCGCGCTCTATTGCCATTCGTGGTTCTTCCCATCGCGCTGATCATTCTGGTGGAATCGCGCGCGCGTCGGGCGGCGCCAGGCCTCGCCCCATCCCGGTGTCTGCTGCTCTATGGGGTGATCTCGTTGTTGTCGAGCGCCTTTTCGGCCGATCCGTGGTCGGCATTGTACTGGGCAGTGACTTTTCTCGCAACGCTGCTAACTATCTCGATATGCGCCACGGCCGATCAGCACGTCGACGCCAGCAGGCACATGCTTCAAATCACCTGGGCCGTCACACTTGTGGTCGCAGCCCTCATTGCCCACATGGGACGAGGTCTCATCTTCGGCAGCGCCGCCAGTGCTTACGGAATCATGGCCGACTTGAACGAGCTTTCCCGCTCCTCCGGAGTCGCCCGGTGGGCGGCGGTCCCCGGCCTGGTATGCCTCCTCAAGGCCTATCACGCGCGCCGCCCCGGCCGAATCGCGGTCTTCCTCGCGGCGGCCGGTGGCGCTTTCTTTCTCGTGTATCGGATGCAGTCTCGGGGAGCCGTTTTCGGTTGTGTTGCGGCGCTGATTTTCGCCCTGATCACGGCAAGCCGCCTCCGCCGATTCGCGCTCCCGCTCCTGGTTTTCGCGGTCGTGGTTCTTGCAGCCCTGGAATCGCCCGGCATGTTGTCTGGCCGGGTTTCCGAATATCTCAGGCGCGGAGAAACCGAAGAACAGTTCCGAACCATGACGGGCCGGACGCGCGCGTACCAGCACGGGCTAGGCGCGTTTTGGGAGGCTCCGCTCTTCGGCCGCGGGCAACGAGCGGATCGCCTGATCATCGGAGAGCACGTCCACAACTCCTACCTCCAGGCGCTGCTGAACGCCGGAATCCTTGGCGGTGTTCCCTATATGGCGTCCTGGGTGGCGGGCTGGGTTCTGTTTTTCCGGGTCCAAAAGAAGCGTCACCTGCTCCGCCCCGAAGACCGTCTGGCCCTGCTCGAAGCCGGGACGGTGATGATGTTCTTTACTGTCCGCTCCATCCCGGAAACCACCACGGCCAGCTTCGCGGTGGACTTGTTGGTCATGGCAGCGGTTTATGTGTACATCGAGGCACTCGCGGTCTCGACAGCTCGGAGATCGCTCGGGCGACCGGCGCGAATACCGTTGCGGGCGAGCACACCGAGGAACCTATCCTGCCCGCAAGTGGTCAATGGGCCAGAACTCATCGCCGCTGGCTCTCGCAGATGACTGGCGGTCCAGCAACTTCAGACGTGTCACGGGCTTCTCTGTATCACCTCAATCCTGACGAGCCGGGCGCCTTCGCCAGCCGTGCGAAGGCAGCCGAGGGGAGCACTAGTCGCCGCCTCAAGGTGTTGGTCGGCGCCTATGCCTGCAGCCCTTCCAGAGGATCGGAATACGGCGTCGGCTGGGGATGGGCCGAGGCCATATCGAAATATCACGACCTCTGGATCCTTACCGGCGGTCAGTGCCGCGAAGAAATCGAAGCGGAGCTCTCGCGCAGGCCCGAACTGCGGAGCCGGATGCGATTTTACTATATCCCCCGAACTCGCTATTTGAAAGCCGAGAAGATCTGGCCTCCGGCCTACCTCTACACCTATAAGCACCAGTGGCAAAAGGCCGCCTATCAAATGGGTAGGCGTCTCCACGAGGCAGTCGGCTTTGACGTCGTCCATCAATTGACGTACGTGGGCTTCCGCGTGCCTGGCATGCTCTGGCAACTGGATGCGCCATTCGTCTGGGGCCCGATCGGCGGCCTCGAACAGACTACCTGGGCACTGATCCCTGCACTCGGGCTGCAGGGGGCACTACACTTCCTTGCGAGAAATCTGTTGAATGATTGGGACAGGCGGTTCCGGCGCGCTCCCAGAGTGGCTTTCGAAAAAGCAGACGGAGCGATCATTGCAGCGACGACAGGCATTCGAAGAGAAATTAGAAGGTTCTACGGCCGCGAGTCCAACGTAATCAGCGAAATTGGTCTTCCACCCGTCAAGCGCGCAGAGCCGGTTCGGAGATTATCATCCGAACCTCTCCACTTGCTCTGGAGCGGACTTCACGTTCCCCGGAAAGCACTTCCGCTTCTGCTCTCCGCCGTGCAACTGCTGCCACTGAACCTCGACTGGAAACTGACGATCCTCGGTGACGGCCCTTGCTCAGCGGGTTGGCGGCGGCTCGCGTGCGCAAAGGGAATTGGCGGCCGATGCGACTGGGCCGGCCAGTTGTCCCGCGAGCGCGCACTCCAGCGGATGCAGGCCGCACACGCTCTTGTGGTCACAAGCGTTTACGATCTCACCTCCAGCGTCCTCGTGGAAGGGCTGGCCAACGGCCTTCCGGTCATCTGCCCGGATCATTGCGGATTCAGAGACGCGATCACTCCCGAATGCGGCATCAAAGTCCGGGCATCCTCGCATGGCGAACTGGTCGCTGGAATAGCAGACGCGCTCCGCACGCTCTTCGACGAAAACTACAGAATGAACCTGGCGCGGGGCGCCTTAGCCCGAAGCGCGTACTACCGCTGGGATCTCAAGGCTCGTCAGCTAGACGGCATTTATCGGGCCCGATTGCGATCCGACTCGTAACCAACGGAGCGACAAACATGACCGCACCCGACTCCCCACTTCTCACGGTCGCAATTCCAGCATACAACGCCATGCCCTTCCTGCCGCAGGCCGTCGACTCGATACTCGGGCAGACTTACCCGCGTTTCAAGCTGCTGGTTATCGATGACGGCTCAACGGACCGAACATGGGAGTACCTGTCAAGCATTCACGATCCGCGCGTCACAATCTTGCAGCAACCGAATCGGGGGCCCGGCGAGACATCCAACAGGTTGCTAAGCCTGTGCGACACTCCATTCTATGCCCGAATGGATGCAGATGATCGTTCCTTGCCGGAAAGACTAGCGGTTCAGATGGATCTCCTCCTCGGCCGCACGTCGCTCGGCGTCGTGGGTAGCCAGATCTCGTATTTGGTAGACGAGCACATCACTCCGGCCTTATCGTTTCCAACGGACCACGCGGACATCTACGAGGCATTTCTTGCAAATCGACACCCGATGTGCAATCCCACGTTGTTGTTTCGGACCGCCTTGGCCAAATCTATCGGAGGGTATCGAATAGCTGGGTATGGCGACGATGTCGACTTTATCCTCCGGTTATGCGAGATCACCGAGGCGACCAATACCCGTGAGATTCTGTTGTACCAGCGAGTCCACCGCGACTCCGGTACATTCAAGGCCAGCCGTGCCTGCTCACTCGAGAACAGATACGCATTGGTTTGTGCGAAACTAAGGCGTCATGGGCTGCCTGAGCCTGACCTTCAGGCGTTTGCGGACGGGTATTACAAAGGACTCGCGGGTAGGTTTAATCGCTCTGCGGATTGGCTGAGCGCGTCAGCGATGACGCATTACCGGAGGCATCTCATTCACCGGGCGAGGGGCGCGCTGCTTAGATCGGCTTTTCACATCGCTGCGGCAGCGTTGTGTCACCCTGGGGGAATCACCTCCCGCGTTCGTCGAGTGATGGAGCGCGTCACACCTAAGCGACGGGCGCTTGACAGGTATTAGCGTGTTTGAGTCACTCGTCAGGAGCCTCCGGGCGAATGCTCGTCCGAATCGTCCGTTGCTCATGCTCCTCGTGCGCAGGGGCGCAAACTGGCTTAGGACTGAGCTCTATTTCGTTGTTAGGTGCCGCTGGGCTTGCAGGCGCGGGCTGGTGCGGGTCCCTTGGAGCGTGAGAATATGGGCGCCGAGCAAAATCATAGAATTTGGTGACTGCGTCCAGTTCGGCCCGCGTTGCGCCATTCAGTGCGACATCAGGTTTGGAGACCATGTCCTAGTCGCCGGCGACGTTGCGTTCGTGGGCCGCAACGACCATCGCTATGACATTGTTGGAAAGACAATCTGGGAGTCTCCCCGCGGCATGGCGGGTGTAACGACCGTAGAGGAGGATGTGTGGATCGGCCACGGCGCTATTGTATTATCGGGCGTAACGATAGGGCGCGGCGCGATCGTAGCCGCTGGAGCCGTTGTAACGTCGGATGTGCCGAGGTATTCGATAGTCGCCGGCGTGCCCGCGCGCACGGTGGGCCGGAGGTTTAGCGAAGACGAAGTTCGTCGCCACGAAGAGTGCCTGCAGGAGCGATCCAGATTAGACGGCTGTCCTCGTGAAGGAGTAGTGCAGGAGTGCAGGAGGTTTGACGATGATTCTCACACGGAGCGAAACTCCCGGGATCTCAGCGGTAGCCGCGGCGTGGCCGAAAATGGTGGGAATCACGAATGTCGCATGAGGAGCTTTCAGAGGACCCCACGCTCGCTTTGGTGACGCTGGTTTGCTTTACTCTCCCTGCTCTCGCATCGGCGTGTCGTTGCATCTGCAAGCGCCGCGGTTGTGGGGCCACGTGCGTCGGCCCAGTCCGCCCAAGTCGATAAGACGGTCCGGATCGGATTAAAGAGCAGGCCGGGTACAGTCACGAATCTTCGCAAGAAGGGCGAAAGCCGAGCGGTCTTGGGTTTGCGCCTTCGTCCCACTTTCCCCATATAGACGTCCGCTGTGTACTCCCTATTCCTAGTCGCCGCCGTGGCTTTTGCCGCCGCGTTCGTCCTTACGCCGCTCTGCCGGAACCTGGCGATTTGCTGGGGCGTGCTGGATCGGCCGGACCAGACGCGTAAGGTCCACGCTCGCCCGGTCCCACGGATCGGCGGCGTACCGATAGTGGTTGCCTACCTGGGCGCGTTCGGGATCCTGCTGCTCTTCTCCCTCCAGGGCGGCGAAATTGTGCGCGGCCACCTCGGCTTGGCGTGGAGACTTTTCCCGGCCGCGGCCCTGGTGTTTGCGACCGGCCTTCTGGACGACCTGTTCGGCCTGAGGCCGTGGCAGAAGCTTCTGGGCCAACTGGGCGCCGCCGTGGTGGCTTTCGCCGCCGGGGTGCATTTGAGCGGCTTTGGCGGCTACCGATTTCCCATGTGGTGGACCCTGCCCGCCACCATCTTATGGCTGGTGGGCTGCACCAACGCTTTCAACCTGATCGACGGCGTGGACGGGCTGGCCGCCGGCGTGGGGTTCTTCGCAACCCTCACCACCCTGATGGCGGCCCTGCTACAACACAATGTTCCGCTGGCGCTGGCCACCGCGCCGCTGGCCGGAGCGCTGCTCGGTTTCCTGCGGTACAACTTCAACCCCGCCACGGTCTTTTTGGGCGATTGCGGCAGCCTCTTAATCGGGTTCCTGCTGGGCTGCTTTTCCCTGCTTTGGAGCGAGAAATCGGCCACTATTTTGGGCATGACCGCCCCGCTCATGGCCCTTTCCATTCCACTGCTCGATACGGGGCTCTCCATCGTCCGCCGCTTTCTGCGCCATCAGCCGATCTTCGCGGGCGATCGCGGCCACATCCACCACAAACTCCTGGCGCGCGGTTTCACTCCGCGGCGGGTAGTACTGCTGCTCTATGGCCTGTGTGGCATCAGCGCCGGCCTTTCGCTGCTGGCCAGCGTGGCGCATGAGCAGTTCGCAGGCGTCATCATCCTGCTTTTCTGCCTGGGCGCCTGGATCGGCATTCAGCACCTGGGGTACGCGGAATTCGATGCGGCCCGCCGCATCGTCGTTGGCGGGACTTTCCGGCGGCTGCTCGGCGCCCAGCTTCGCCTGGCCACTTTCCACGACGAGCTGGCCGCCGCCGCCACGCCGGACCAGTGCTGGACGGTGTTGCACCATGCCTACAGCGATTTTGGCTTCAACGAAATCAAACTCAGGCTGGCAGACCGTTCCTACGCCCACACCACCAACGGCCATCACATCGCGAACTCCTGGACCATCCGCATCGCGCTCTCCGAGACCGATTACCTGAACCTATCCCGCGAATTCGATACCGAGGCCCCGCCCATGGTAGCCCCGTTCGCCGACATGATAGGTAAGGTCCTGCAGAACAAGGTCGCGGCCATGCGGCAAGAACATCCGGCGCCGCGGCCGGCGCGAGCCGCGGGCCGGGTCCGGCTCGACTCAGCCCGGCGGCCCAGAGCGCTGGCGAAAAGCACAACGGCATAGTTAGCAGGTACTTAGTGTTGGGATGAGCTATCTGCGTGAGCGGGTGTGCAGTGACCTGTGGAGTGCGTCAGAAATAGTAAGTGTTATTAGGGGACCAGTACGTTGACCGTTTGAGTTGTTCCCCCGCTGCGGGCCGGGCATGCCCGGCCCCTACGGCGGGGTGTACGCCCGCAGCGTTAGGTCAGAGCACTAATACCTTCAACATTGGACGCTGGTGAAGCGATGCGCGTTGCACGAAAGGTAGTCCTGGACGGCCAGCAGCTTGAGATGTTGCAGCAGCGCGCGCGGGCGCGGTCGCTGCCGGCGCGCGTGGTGGAACGGGCGCGCATCATTCTGCGGGCCGCGGACGGGTTGCAGGATAAGGAGATTGCCGCCCAACTGGGAATTAGGCGGAGAAGGCGGCGCGCTGGCGCCGTCGATTCCTGGAGCAGGGTTTGACCGCCTTGGAAAAGGACGCTCCGCGTCCTGGGCGCAACCCGAAGATCACGGGCGCAAAGATCCGGGAAGTGGTCGACAAGACCGTGCTGGAGAGGCCGGAGGGTGTTACTCACTGGAGCACGCGCAGCATGGCCAAAGCCACCGGGTTGAGCGAATCCAGCGTGCGGCGGATCTGGCGGGCGCATGGGTTGAAGCCGAATTCGGGCGGGGCGGTGGTTTCCTCCGATAATCCGCAATCCGTATGACGCAGTGGGGGCGAGAAGATGCCAAATGGGGGAGCGGTCCGGAGTCGCGGATTCCCCCATAGCCTTCCGGGCATACGTCGCCCTGGGGACGGCATGGTGGCGGGAGGAGCGCAAGACTCGACACGAGTGTCGAGTCGGCAGGCTGAGAGCCTGCGCCACGGGAGAGCAGAGGTGTGGCGAGGCCGGAACCCTTCCTGTCGGCCGGAATGCCACAGCCACGTCCGGAATCGCGATTTCGAAGAAGACTTGTGACAGCCTTCAATTCGGCGCGCTCCGATATGAGCCAGGAGAACGACGTCCGTGAACAGGCCAGGATTTTCGAACACCTGTCCAAATTGCCCGTTTTTTCTCCATCCGCATTGCAACTCCTGGGCGTCTCGACCGAAAGCGATTCCGCCATGGAGGCCTTTGCGGAGGCCTTCGGGTCGGATCCGGCGCTGGCCGCCGACCTGCTGGTGGTGGTGAACTCGGGAGTGTTCGCCCCGCGCTGCCACATCGAGACAATTCGCCACGCGCTCAGCTTCCTCGGTCTGGATAGAGCCCGGTCGCTGGCGTCGACCATCGCCCTCAAAATCGCCATGCGCAACTTCCGCCACAAGGAACAGGCGCGGCCGGTGTGGGCTCACGGCATCGCCGCCGCCGTGGTGGCCGAGGAGCTGGGGACCCTCCACGGCGTGCCTGGACTCTACACGGCGGCGTTGATGCACGATCTGGGCCGGTTGGGACTCCTTTTGGCCGATGGAGCAAGGTACGCGGAAGTCCTCTCGGGGACCTATGACGATATCGAAGAATCGAACCGCCTGGAAAGGACGCTTCTGGGCATAGATCACTGCCAGGCCGGAGAAATGCTGGGGCGGACGTGGAAATTTCCGGCCGGACTGCGGGCGAGCCTGAGCGGGCACCACGAGATTGTTGCGCCGAGCAAGCCGGGGGAGCTGGTCCGGATGGCATGCCTGGCGGCCGATTTTCTGGGGTTTCCGGAAGTGCAGCGGCGGGATGTGGAACGGACGGGGCCGGTGTGGGAGCTCTCGCTGGACCACGTACGGGAGAAGATAAACCAGCGCATCGCGGTGTTGGGGGGATGAGCGAGTGGGTTGGGGGGAGTGGTTGGCAGGTGGGAGCGCCTGCCCCACAAAGCTCGGATCGACGGTTGGCAGGCGGAAGCGCCTGCCCCACAAAGCGGCTACGGCGCTTTGTCGGAACCGCGAACGCGTGTCGAGATGAGTGGATGAAAAAACCAAGCGTCCCGAGGAGTCGGGACGCGGCAGACACGAGTGTCCGCGCCACATGGGAGGGTTGCGGGCCGTCAGCGCACGGCGATGTTGTGCCGCACCACGGCCGCCTGCGCGCCGGCAATGCCGAAGTTCAGCCAGGCGATGCGGCGATAGAGGTCGGGGCGGTGTTGCAGGACGAGGCGCTCCAGCAGGAAGGAGGATCCCATCAACCCCAGCTTGATGGCTACGGATCCGGCGCCAAACGTGGATCCGGCGCCGGCCACCACGGGGTTCGCTTCGGGACGGCGCCAACTGGAGGCCACGTCGGCGGCGCCCGAGGCCGCCAGGGCTGCCACGGACCAGAGATAGAGCGCGCGGCCGGGCGGGACGGTGGGGCGCGGTTCCACCGTAACGAGAGAATGCGCCACGGCGGGGCTCGGCGCCACCGCCAGGGGTACGCCCGCAGGGAAGAACGAAGCAGAGGGAGTGGGGTTCACCTGGGCCGCCAGGGAGAATCCAAAGAGGAAGATGGTGAGCAGTCTCATATAGACACACATCGGCCGCGATTCCGGCGCCAATAGATCGAGAAGCGGCGGTTTCCGGACCGGTCCATCCCTACTGTCACCCCCCCGCAGCGAAGTGTCTACGCTGCCTTTGGTCAGCCCGATTGGCCTGACTTCCGTGATAAGGTCGATAGCCACGGATGAAAACGCATTGAACAATCCCGGGATGGCAGACGACGAAAACGAATCGTCCGTCCCGCCGACAGCCAGCGCTCATTAGTACAAGTATCGCAGGATTTCTCTCAACTTTTCGTAAGGAGGCATGTATGCGTAAACTCGTTTGTGCTTTTGCAGCCCTTTTGGCCGCGGCCGCTCCGATATGCGCCCAAGGCCAGGTGGCCACGGTGACATCCACCGCCTCGTTCCAATTACGAGGGGCCAATGTGACCACCAATCAGGGCGTACCATCCTGGCCCGTGATGCCGGGCGACGCCATCAAAGCCGGCAGCGAGGCGGTGGTCATCAGCTTTCCCGATGGATCGAGCATCACCCTGCAGCCCGGATCGTCGGCCAGGATAACGCTCTCGGGCCTGACGCCCGTGTTCCAGCTCGAATGCGGCGCGGCCAAGTACACGCTCTCGGCTTTATCGGCCGTGAAACTGAACGACCCGGCCGCGCCCGCCAAGCTCACCGGAGACTATAGCATTGGCTGCAACAAGCCTGCCGGCTGGTGGACCAGCGGCCACACGCTGCTGATATTGGGAGGGGCGGCCGCGGCGGCGGGTCTGGCCTTCGGTATTGCCTCCGCGGTCGGCGGCATTGCGCCCGTCAGCCCGTAGCCCGTCAGCCCGGGTCATGAGAGAATCCCTATTCGTGCAAGGTCTGCCTCTCCGCGGAGGGTCGTGAGTCTCTCTGCCTGATGAACCCGACAATCCCCTCCCCTGCGGCCGGCGTACTGGTGCGCCCCGCGGTTTACCTATTGATGGCGGCGTCGCTGGCCGCCGCCGTCATCCTCAAAGCCGGCGCCGTCCCCGCCCAGTTCGGTTGGAGCGCTCTAGGCGTGTCTCTGGCAGCCTGCCTTGCCTTGGCGCGCGCCCCGCGGGCCAACCGGGCAACCGTCATCCTGACCCTGCTCCTCGGTTGGATGCTGCTCCAGCTCGTCCCTCTTCCCCCCGCTCCGGTCGCCCTCCTCTCGCCCTACCGCTACCACGCCGTCGAAGCTGCGCGCGCCGTCCTCGGCCAGGATGCACGCGCGTGGATGCCCCTTTCCGCCGCCCCCGCCGCGAGTCTCGCTGGCCTGTTATTCGTGGTCCCGGCGATGGCCGCCTTCCTGGCCGCCGGCGAGATGGCGCGCTGGTGGGGCGGACGGATGTGGCTGGTAGCCGCCCCTGTCCTGGTGCTCGCGGGCCTGGAAGCAGTCCTGGGCGTGGTCCAGTTTTTCCTCATGCGCATGGCCGGCGGGCCGGCGGCCTCGGTTTCCGGAACCTACGCCAACTACGACCACTTCGCCGGCCTGCTGGAGATGGCCTTCCCTCTGGCTGTGATGGGCGCCCTCAGTACTCGCGATCCGCTGGCTCGCATCCCCGCGGCCCTGCGCGCCGGGGCCATGCTCGCCGTCGCCGCCTGCCTGCTCATGGGCATCATATTCTCGCTCTCGCGCATGGGAGTGGTATCGACGCTCGCCGCCGTCGTTGGCGTCCTGGCCGCGCTGGCATTCAGCCTGCCGCGCCGGCGCAGGTGGCTCTGGCTGGTCCCGGTCGCCGTCCCGCTGCTGATTCTGGCGTCTCTTTCCACGCGCGAGTTGGTATTGCGATTCGCCGATCTCACCGCTACCCAGGAAATCTCCAAGGATACGCGGGTGCAGATCTGGACCGATACGCTCCACGTGATGGCGGCCTACCGTTGGACCGGCTGCGGCCTCGGCGCCTTCGAACGCGGCATGTTCCAATTCAAGACCGCGGCTCCCACCAACACCGTCGACTACGCGCACAACGACTACCTTCAAATGGCGGCCGAGCTCGGCATCCCCGGCACGTTCCTGATGGCCGCCCTGGCGGTGTGGGTTTTGAGCCGTACCCTCACGGTGGTCGTCGCGATGCGCGGCAGTCCGAACTGGCCGCTGGCGTGCGGCCTGCTGGGCGCATTCCTGGCCATCGCCGTGCACAGCCTGGCGGATTTCAACCTCTACGTGCCCGCCAACGCTCTGGCCTTCGCCTGGTTGGCTGGCCTGTCCGCTGGCCTTGTCCCTGTTTTTCCGCGGAAGGCCTCCTGAAATGCGCCTCGTCATTCCCATCGCCGCGCTCCTGATCGCCGCCCTCTCGGTGTCCCTCGACCTTTTTCCTCCTTCGCTGGCCTCACCGCTATGCCGCCGCGGCGGCTGCCGTTTCGACCAGATCTTCCCCGCCATCGACGCCGCCGGAGCCACCCCCGAAGCCGTCTCCATCCTGGTCGACGCGGACCCCGCCAACCCGCTGGTCTGGTGCACCTATGCCCAGGTGCTAAGCGTTCACGGCGAGACGCAGCAGGCCCAATCCGCCTTCGATCATGCGGTGTCTCTCGGCCCTGGGATGTCGCCCGTCCTAATGCGGGCCGCCAATTTCGATTTCACGCACGGCCGGCGCGATGAAGCTATTCTCCTCTCGTCGCGAATCCTGTCGCAAACCAGCGCGTTCGATGAGATTCTTTTCTCCTACCTCCAGCGCGCCGGCGTTCCGGTTCGCCCTCTGCTCGGGACCGCCATTCCCACGGCGCCGCGGCCGGCCCGAGCGTGGCTGGGCTGGCTGTGCGCACACGGGTCGGACCAGGACCTGTGCGAAACCTGGGCCTGGATGAAGAGAAACCGCCTGCTCGACGAGAGATCGGCGGGCGAGGTCGCCTGGACGCTATGGAATCGGGCATCCTATCGGACGGCCTATGCGCTGTGGACCGACTGGCTCGGAACCAGCGAGCTCCTGGCTAACACCCGCTTCGACGCCGCGCCGCGCGAGACTCCCTTTGACTGGGCGCTCGACTCCAGCCCATCGATCGCCGTCACGCGAGCGAACGGATTGGACGTCCGCTTTGCCGGTACGGAAAACGTAGCTTTCTCCGGAGTGCGTCAGTTCACCGTCGTAGCGCCGGGCCGCTACCGCTTTTCCGCCGAGGTCTCGTCCGACAATCTCACCACCGACCAGGGGCCATTCTTTCGCATCTTCGATCCCGCCAACCCGAGCCGCCTGAACGTGGAGACCGGCGCCATTGAGGGCACGGTAACGAGGTCGTGGATGAGCGTCGATTTCAAGGTGACGGCAGGGACGGAGGCCCTGGCGGTTCAACTCGAGCGCCGTCCCTCCCAGCGTTTTGACAACCGCATTTCGGGAACGCTCCACATCCACCAGGTTTCGCTGGCGCCCGCCACATCCGCACCCTGATCGCAATCCTCTGAGCCGCGCGCAATTCCTCAATTCCCCCCTGCGCGGCCCAACCCTCCCGCCAACTTGATTTTCCTTCGTTGTGACCCGCCGGGCCGGAGGTGTGTCCGGAGTCCGCGCAGTCACACGGTTCTGGGCAGCACGTCACGTCTTACCGCAATGCCCAGTCGATCTTCCGCCACCTCCAACTCCCAGGATGCCTGCATGTTCGTCCAGAACTTGGGCGTCGTGCCGAAGTAGCGGGACAGACGAAGGGCGGTGTCCGCCCGCTGGTGTTCGTAACGCCGCGGCGGCACAGAAGTTAGGGAGAATCGCGACCGAACCGCAACCGAAAGGACCGCTACCAGGCAGCCGGGAGTATACTGATTGGCGACCGGCGGAAAACAAATGGAACTCCCTGTCAGTCTTCCAAGCGATCCAATTCTCGATGTTCAGGGCGCCACTCTCGGAAACGTGAACTTCGGCGTCATCTTGAACCAGGCGAGTACCAGCCGTGATATCGAGTTTCAAATCCGGGTGAGGTTCCGATCGGGTGGCCGCCACGGGCGTCGCACCGGCTAATTTGAGTTGGGAGGGCACAATGCCAGGCATTTCGAGAAGATCGCTGCTTGGATCCGTTCCGGCCGCAGCCGCCGCGCTATCGGCCGCGGACAAACAGTCGCCGGCGAAGGTCGCAAAACTGGGAGCGCGCGTCGATCCGCTGGATGGCATCGCACGGGAGAACATCAAGATCACGGATGTGAAGGTGACCCTGCTATCCGCCGAGATTCCCAAGGACCGGCAGTGGTATAACCCGCGCACGATCGTGTGGAAATCGGATGCGGTCCTGGTGCAGGTATTTACCGATAAGGGAATCGTCGGCATCGGCGAGGGTTCGCCATACGGCGGACCGGTGGAGATGAAGAAGTATGCCGAGGATTTCGTCAAGCCGATTCTGGTGGGTCAAAACCCGTTCGATGTGGAACTCATCGGAGGCACGCCGGCTGCCGCCCCGGTCATGTCCGGGTCGCGCGTCTGGGCGGGCGTGGATTGCGCCCTCTGGGATATCGTCGGCAAGGCCAAGGGGCTGCCGGTATACAAGTTGCTGGCCACCGAGGGAGAGCCGGCGCCGCACGTCAAGCTTTACGCCAGCGGCGGTGACGAGTGGGCCTTTTACAAGACTCCGGAGAACCTGGTGGGAGAAGCTCTACGGGTGAAAGAGCAGGGCTACACAGCTTACAAGTTCCGTCTGGGACCCGACTGGAGACTTCAGAAGGGCGCGACCATACAGAATTACATCCCCATGCTGAGGAAGCTGCGCGCGGCGGTTGGGCCGGAGTTCAACCTGATCCAGGAAGCCAATATGCGGTTGAGCCTGGAGGAGGCTTTGGAACTGGCGCCGGCGCTCGAAGAACTGCGTTTCCTGTGGCTCGAGGAGCCGGTGCGCGTGAACGGGTCAGACGCCATCGACAACTATAAGAAGATTCGCGGCGCGATGCCCCACGTCATGGTTTCCGGCGGGGAGAGCCGCCCTAACCGGTTCGATTTCAAGGATTGGATCGAGCGTGGAGCTTATGACATCGTGCAACCGGATTGCAATGTTACTGGCATTACGGAAGCCTGGAACATCGCCCGTGTGGCGCACTTGTGGAAGAAATACTGCTGCCCGCACGACTGGCATGGCGGGCTCACCATCATGGCCAACGCTGCGCTGGTCGCGGCCATTCCCAATCGCCTTGTGCTCGAGCACAACGTGACGTTCAGTTATCTGCGGGAGGGGGTATTCAAAGAGCCGCTTCGCGCCAAGAACGGTTACATCGACTTGCCCAATAAGCCCGGTTTCGGCGTGGAGGTGATTCCGGACATAGAGAAGAAGTTCCCTTATCTGCCTGGCAGCTTCGACAAGCCCAACCCGGACTTGCCCGCCTGAGGGGCATTTCGTGCCTCTCTTGTAAATACCGCGATGGCCCGCTGCCCGACCCGACAGCGTGTGCGTTACAGTAGCAGCATGCTTCGCCGTTCATTTCTGCTGACTGTTCCCGGAGCGACTGCCGCCACGGCTATGGCCGCGCCGCCACCCGCTGCTGGCGACGTGCCCATCAAACTCGGGTTCGACACCTATTCGCTGCGCGCCTTCAACTGGGAGGCTTCCCAGCTTCTGAGTTACGCCGCCAATCTCAAGCTCGACACCATACAGATCTCCAGCTTGGGGGACTATGAGAGCCTCGATCCGGCATACCTGCAAGGGGTCAAGGATCAGGCGGACCGGCTGCACATCCAGATTGATGGAGGGACCGGATGCATCTGCCCTTCGAGCCATGCATTCGCGAAGAACGGGCCGCCGGCGCGCGATCGCGTGCTGCAAGGGCTGCGCGTGGCGAAAGCGGTGGGCGCCACATCGATGCGCTGCTACCTGGGCGGCAGCGCGGACCGAATCGGGGAGCCCGGCATCGAAGCGCACATGGAAAACACGATCAAGGTGTTCCGTTCCGTGCGTTCCGAGGCTCTCGATCTGGGAGTGAAGATCGCGATCGAAAACCACGATGGCGACATGCAGGCGCGCGAAGTGAGGACCGTGGTCGAAGAAGCCGGCAAGGATTTCGTGGGCGCCACCCTGGATACCGGCAATCCCCTGTGGGTGGTGGAGGACCCGCTGGTCACCCTGGATGCGCTGGCGCCTTACGTGGTCACGACGCACCTGCGGGATTCGGTGCTGTTCGAGCATCCGCGCGGGGCGGCCGGACAATGGGTGGCGCTGGGTGATGGCCAGATCGACTTCGTCCGCTTCGTCGAGCAGTTCCGAAAATGGTGTCCGCGGGCGTCGATGCAACTGGAAGTGATCACGGGCCGTCCGCCTCGCGTAATCCCTTACCTGGAGGAGGATTTCTGGAAGGCATTCCCCAAGGCGCTGGCCGCGGAGTTTGCGCGCTTCGTCGCGCTCGCCAAGGCGGGCCATCCCTACATGGGAGCGATGGTGATCGAAGACGTGGCGGGACAACACCCGGCGGTCATGAGCGAGGCGCTGAAGGAACAACAGCGCCTCGACCTGGAACGGAGCCTGGAATACGCCAAGAAAAAGCTGAACGTGGGCGTTAACTGGCGTGGTTAGTTAGCGCGGCGGCGCTTGAGTGCGATAACCATCAATGTCGGCTCGAACCGAGCACTCAGTTATGGGCCACAGTTGGAATCGGTCGGCGCCGTGGCTGCGATTTTGGGCAAGTTTCCCAAAAATCAACTGGAAACAAAGGACTTAGACGCTGGCACTAGGGCATTTTTGGGCATTTTGCCCAAAACTGGCCTCTCACCACGTTGGACTGCGCCCTTTTCTGAGACAGCCGAGGATTTGGACATTTGCCTTCGTTTCTGCCGCCAGAGACGTTCCCGCGGGATCGTCCCCCGCTCATGCCGACGCCCGGCTCGACGGACTGTCCGAACCCCCGAACGTGTCGAGAAGAGTCTCGACACGGGACGTACTGGTCAACAACGCGGGGGTCTACCCGCGGCGCTCCTTTCTGGAAATGACCGAAGAGGAGTGGAGCGGCATCCTCGATGTGAACCTGAACGGAGCATACCGGTGCACGCGTCTGGCGGCGCCGCCCATGGTGGCGCGGCGCTCCGGCAAGATCATCTTCATTTCTTCGGTTACGTTTCATTGGGGATTGCAGCGCCTGACTCACTACGTGGCGTCCAAAGGCGGGTTGATCGGATTCACGCGCTCGCTGGCCCGCGAGTTGGGCCCGCACAACGTCCACGTCAACTGCATTACGCCGGGCGCCATCGAAACCGAAGCGGAGGTCCGAACGGTGACGCCGGAGGAGGCTTGGGAGTGGGTACGGCTGCAGAGTCTCGAGCGCCGGATCAAGCCGCTCGACATCGCCCGAGTCTGCGTATTTCTGGCGACGGAGTGGAGCGACGGCCTCACGGGCCAAACCATCAACGTGGATGGCGGCTGGGTGATGCATTAGTCGCGGGAGGCGGCTCCCCAATTCCGCCACCTCCGCATGCGACAGATCTACTTCTTCGGCGCCGGCGGCGTGTTGGCCGGAGCCGGGGCCGGCTGGATCGGCAGCGGCATCGTCACCGAACGGCCCCCGGGCGCCGGCGGGCTGCCTGGCAGCGGCACAGGCGCCTGCGGCTTGGCGGGAGCGCTGGTGGTCTCCTGCAGAACCGTGGTTCCCACGCCCGCCCGGTTGGTCGCCAGAATGGACAGCGAAAGCGACGTGAGCATGAAAAGCACCGCCGACACGGTGGTCGCCTTGGAGAGCAATGTCGCCGAGCCACGCGGGCCAAACGCTGTTTGGGAACCCATGCCGCCAAACGCGCCCGCCAGGTCCGCCGCCTTTCCGCTTTGCAGCAACACCACAATAATCAGGAAGATGCAGACCACGATATGAAGCAGTAGAATCGCAATGTACAACATCGTCGTATTTCCAGTTGGGAAATTCCAGTATAGGGGAGCGGCGCAGACGCCGTCAAACCGCCTGGAAGCCTCGATGAGCGGCGGCCGCCGGCCGGCCGGCGTAGTCCAGGAAAAGCCGCATGCCCTGGTAGTCGCGCGGACCCAGTTCGTGCACAATGCGCCGCGTCAGGTATTCGCGCACCATTTCGGGGGCGAAGCCGCGGCTGGGGGCCTCGGCCGCGACGATCTCCTCCACATGCGCGCGTCCGTACCGGCACGACTCCTGGAAGGCGTCCACCACCTTTGGAGTCACGGTATCCCGGCGGCCGGCCCACACGGCGAAGACCATGGGGAGGCCGGTCATCTCCACCCACTCGGCGCCGAGGTCGTAGACGTGGCAGGGCAGGCTGGCGGCGTCGACGCGCAGGGCCGAATCGCCGATCAACAGGGCCGCGTCGGCGGCGCGCAGCATGGAATCGAGGTCGGGCGGATGGGCCGCAATGACCGGCGCGGCGCCATAGCGCCGCTCGAGCACCACGCGCGCCAGTTGAACCGAGGTGCGCGAACTGGAATCCGCGGCCAGGGTGCGGATTTCCGGGGCCGGCCGCGGCGAAATCAGCAGAATGCTCCGGACCGGCCCATGGCAGGCGATGCCCGCGCCCGGAACCACTTCCAGATCCTGCCGGGTCAACTCAAAAGAGGGCACGATCCCAAGGTCCGCCTGGCCGGAGGCAAGACGGTCGGCGCACTCGGCGGGGATGCCGAACTCCAGGTCGAAGACGCCGCGCTGCGGACCGTGCAACATGCCCCAAACCAGCGGGACGGTATTCAGGTAGCTGACCGCGCAAACGCGGAGCCGGGGAGAATGAGTGGGATTCAAACCTAAGTGTAACGCGCGCGAAGAGGCAGGCCGGGAGGCCTGCCCCACCGCCTGGCATTACGCTTAGTACGGCAGGGCGTATTCCCGGCGTACACAGGGTCTGGTATTCTCAGGATGAGCGCTCTCCGCGTCGCGCCAGCCCGGAAATCCGATGAAACAGAGATACATTTTCGCCTTTATCATCAGCCTTGCACTGTTAGGCGCGCCAGCGGCTTGGCCGCAGGTCAATCTGAATCCGCTGCCCTCGCGCATTCTGGGGCGGCCAGTTACGCCCCAGATGGAGCAGCAGAGCACGTATTCCGCCAACCCCAACCTGGTGGAGGGCCGCGAACTGTATTCCCCACTGAGCATCGCTATCGACAACTCCGGCGCCACGCCCGCCATTTACGTGAGCGATACCGGCAACAACCGCGTGCTCGGCTGGAAGAACGCCGCCGCATTCAGCAACGGCCAGATGGCGGATATCGTGGTAGGGCAGGTGGATTTCTTCACCACTTGGCCGCAAGGGCCCGGTGTTACGCCTTATGCGCCGGGGCAGGGCACGTCGCTGCAATCGGGGTTGAACAGCCCCACGGGCGTGGTGGTGGACGGAAGCGGCAACCTCTACGTGGCCGACAGCGGCAACAACCGCATCCTGCGGTATCCCAAGCCGTTCACCAATCCCAGCCAAATCCCGAACCTGGTCATCGGGCAGCCGAATTTCAACTCCCGAACGGCCAACTGCACGGCCCCGTTAAGCGCTCAGGGGATATGCCTGGCGAGCGGAAGCACGGTGCTGCAATCCGACATCGCCATCGACGGCTCCGGGAACCTGTGGATGACGGACGCCGGCAACCGGCGCGTGCTGGAGTTCGCCGCGGCGGACATTGCCAAGGGCGGGGGCGGACTCACCGCCATTTTGGAAATCGGCCAGGCGGATTTCACTTCCCTCATGACCAACCTCGTCCCCGGCGCCGCGGGCGCCATCACCACCGCGAACCAGTTCGCGGTGCCGTCCGCCATCGCCTTCGCCCCCGCGCAAGGGCCCTGTCCGGGATGTCTTTTCGTTTCCGACGCCGATTCCAGCAGTCCCGCGCAACTGAGCCGCGTACTGGTATTCGCGCCGCCCTTCACCAACGCCATGGCGGCCTCGCGGATCATGGGCGTGCCGCCGCAAACGGGGACTCCGACGCAGCCGCAGATCGACTCGACGGTGATGGACGCCCCCGCGGGCGTCTTTTTCCTGCCCAACAACCAGATAGGCGTGGTCGATTCGGGCGATAGCCGCATCCTTATCTTTCCGTCCTACGATCAGTGGCCGGCGCAAACCACGCAGTTCTCGCCCATGGCCACCATAGTCGTGGGCCAGAATTTCGACTTCACCCGCCTCTACCCGAACAACGCCCCGCCGTCGCCGACTTTTTGGCCGCCGCCATCGGCCAGCGTGTTCTTCCAGCCGGAGGCCGCGGTCCTGTTCAACAACGAGCTTTACGTGGCGGACTCCGGGAACAACCGCGTGATAGTAATGCCCCTTCAGCCTTCCTCGACGCAACCCACGTTCGGCGCCGCTACGCGGGTGCTCGGGCAGTACCGAATGGATGCCGGCTCCGTCAACCTGATCGAGGGCAAGGAGCTGGATCTGGGCGGAGATTCCGGCATGGCGATCGACAGCACCGGCGCTACGCCGTACCTTTATGTGGCCGACCCAGGCAACAATCGGGTGCTGGGCTACAAGGATATTTACAAGGTGGCGGCGGGGCCCGGCTCTGTGGCGGACATCGTCATTGGCCAGCCGAACGGCCAGACGGGGTTGTGCAACTATCCAACCGGCGATCCCGGGCAGCCCACCAGTTCGAGCCTGTGCAGCCCGGTGGGCCTGCTGGTGGATTCCCAGGGCAACCTGTGGGTGGCGGACCGGGGAAACGGCCGCGTGCTGCGGTTCCCCGCGCCATTTTCGCAGACCGGTCAGCCGGTGGCGGATCTGGTCCTGGGGCAGGCTTCGTTCACCACCAAGACCACCGACCCGACCGAGAGCACCATGGCCGCGCCTTACGGGCTGGCCATGACCGTGCCCATCCAGATTGGATCCTTCAAGGAATCCCTCTTGCTGGCTTCCGACCAGGTCCACAACCGGATACTGGTCTTCCAGTCCGTGGGCGGCGTGTTCCAGAGCGGCCAGGCAGCAGTCAAGGTGATTGGGCAGCCGGACTTCCATTCATCCGTGGCGGGCGCCAGCCTCACGTCTTTCAACGCGCCCCATCATATCGCGGTGGATACCTCGAGCCTGGTGTACGTGGCGGACACCGGCAACAACCGCGTGCTGATTTTCGATTCCGCGGACCAACTTCCGACCCAGCAGCCCACCGCCGTATGGAAAATTCCGGGCCTGAACGCTCCCGAAGGGGTGTACGTGAGCCCCTCCACCGGCGAGATCTGGGTGGCGGATACGCAGAATCATCAGGCGCTGCGTTACCCGATGTACGACACCCTGATCACCGGCGCCCCCTCCAGTTTCAGCATCCCGATTCTGAGCTACTCACTGGCCCTGACGCAAGACCAGTTCGGAGCGTTGTTGGTGGCCGACGCCACTAACCGCGTGGCTTTCTACTTCCCGCGGCTGGCCATGCAGAACGCGGCCAACTTCCTGGATGCGTCGATCTACCCGTTGGCGCCGGGAATGTGGGCGAGCATCTACCCTTATGCGGGTCAATTGACAAACAACCAGACGGCGACCTCCGGCGGGCAGATTCCATTTCCCATCACTCTGGTGGATACGCAGGTGCTGTTCAATGGAACGCCGGCGCCCTTGTACCTGGTCTCGCCGACCCAGATCAACTACTATATCCCCATGGGCGCGCCCACCAGCGGGCTGGCGGATGTGGAGGTGGTCAGGCAATCCACGGGGCAGGTGGTGGGCGCGACGTACCTTTCCATGAATTCAGTGGCCCCGGCGCTGTTTATGCCTGGAAATGCCAGCGGCACAACCCGCCAGGCGGTGGCGATCAATTACGCCGACGGGACGGTCAACAGCTCCGCCCACCCGGCCGCGCGCGGGTCCTACGTCGAGCTATTCGGCACGGGGCAGGGCTTTATCGCGGGCGCGCCGGGCTCCCCGGGGTCCAGTCTTCCGGATGGGACGCCCACGCCCTTTCCACCATTCTTTTACTCGGCGGATACCCCGCGCGTTTTTCTTGGCGCCGATTGGCTGGATTGCGCCGGATGCCAACAGGGCAACGGAGTGATCCAGTTCTCGGGTCTGGCGCCGGGGATGGTGGGAGTATGGCAGATCAACATCCAGATCCCGCCGAATGTCGATGTTAGCGTCCCGGCGGTGCTGGTTGTCACGCTGGGCAACACTCCCACCGCAGGCTTGAATTTTACGGGATATAACACCGTCATCTATGTGAAGTGAGCGATGTGGGATAAGGCTCCTGCCTTGTCAATCCGAGCGAAGCTCGGACACGCCGGCTACGCTGGGGCCTTATCCGACGCCAGGGTGGAATGATTCGCGCGGGCAACCGTGTCCGAGCTTCGCTCGGATTGACAAGCCTGGAGGCTTATCCCACCGCCGGCGGGCGCTTGGCGGAAGCGCTGGGGGCGCGTTCGCGCTTGCGCGCATACATGCTCCGGTCGGCCTCGTCGAGGGCCTCGCGCAATGGGCGGCCGCGGGCATCGGCCGTGCCCCAACTGAAGGAGATGGGCAGCGCCCCGACGCCGCGCACGCGGAAATCGCGCAGGCGCGCTTCGATTCCGCCCATGCGCTGGCGCGCCATTTCCGGCCGCTGGCTGCGGAACAGGATCACGAACTCGTCGCCGCCCCAGCGGAATGCTTCGTCGGCCTGGCGGATGTGGGATTGCAGCAGGTGGCCGATGTTGCGCAGGATCTCGTCGCCCACCAGGTGTCCGTAGCTATCGTTGACATCCTTGAAATCGTCCATGTCGCAGACGGCCACCACGCCGTCGAACTCCTCGGGCTCCTCGACGCGCCGCGCCAGGGCCGCCTGGTTGAGCAGGCCGGTCAGGCCATCCAGGTCCAGGCTGCGGGCGTTTTCGCGGCGCAGACGGTCCACTTCGGCGTGGAGCTCGTGGATGCGGTTCACCTGGTTTTCGCTCCACATGGCCATGGCGGCGAAGGTCAGCGCGCAATGCAGGGCGAAATCGTAATACGCTTCGTGGTGCAGATGGAGCGCCCACTCCGGCGCACCGCCGCGGTCATACAGATAGAGGAAGATGCCGGCGTGGGCCAGGAAAGCGGCCGCCAGCGCCAGCAGGCAAAAGCGGAAGATGCGCGCGCCCAGGCCGGCGGCGCGGCGCAGGGCGGTGAAGTTATAGATGTAGACGAACGAAAGCGCGAGCGCCTGCGAGGCGTGATACGCCTCCAGCCGCGCGTAGCGGCCGAATGCCCACACCAGGGCCACGAAGATGGGGAGGATGGAGATGAGGCGCAGGACGGTGCGCCAGTCTTTGATGGAGGAAGCGAAGCCGGCGCGCGCGGCGGCGATCAGCACGATCACGGACGCAAACTCGAACACGGCATAGGGCGCCAGCCATCCCGGGTTGGCCGTACCGAGCAGCTCGAAGGCGAACGCGGCGGCGATGAAGCGCAACGCCCACGCTCCGGCCCACAGCCCGAAATAGACCACCCTCGACTGGCGCCAGAGGAAGAGGAAGACGATCCCGAACAGCAGCGCGCCGATTTCCTGGATGCAGAACGCGGTGACGTCGGCCGCGGGGCTGGATGGATCCATCCGATTAGTCTCCGTCAATGGCGTGGCGGCGCACGGCCCGGGCCCGGCCGGTGGCCTCGTCCACGTCCACGATCACGGCGTGCAGCTCGGGCGACAGGCGCGAAGCCTCCATGCGCACGGGCAGGGCGGTGAGGAAGCGCCGGATGATGACGTCGGTTTGGACGCCGATCACGGAGTGGTATGGCCCGGTCATGCCGCAATCGGTCTGGTAGGCGGCGCCGCCGGGAAGGATGCGCGTGTCGGCGGTGGGTACGTGGGTGTGAGTGCCCACCACGGCCGAGACGCGGCCGTCGAGATACCAGCCCATGGCGATTTTCTCGCTGGTGACCTCGGCGTGAAAGTCCACGAACCTCACCTTGACCTGGGGATCGAGCGCGGCCAAAAGGCGGTCGGCCGTGCGGAAAGGGCAGTCGGTATTGGGCATGAACGTGCGGCCCTGAAGATTCAACACGGCGCACTCGGCGCCGTTGCGGGCGCGCAGCACGGCCAGGCCGCTGCCGGGGGCATCGGGATAGTTGGCGGGCCGCAGGAGGCGCGGCTGGCGGTCCAGGTAGGCGAAGATCTCTTTCTTGTCCCACACGTGGTTGCCGGTGGTGAGGACATCGAGGCCCAGGGCGAACAGCTCTTCGGCGATGGGAGGCGTGATGCCGAATCCGCCGGCGGCGTTCTCGACGTTGGCGATGGCCAGGTCGATGCGATTGGACGCGACGATGTCCGCCAGGTGATCCGCCACGATTCGCCTGCCGGGGGAGGCGAAAATGTCCCCGACAAAGAGAATGTTCATGCCAGGACTTTACGGTAGCACGGGGAGTGAGGCGCGGTTGTACAATATCGGACGCATGTCCGACGCTGTCTTGAACTGGCTCATGGAAGGCGACCCCTCGATTCGCTGGCAGGCGATCCGCGATCTGAAGGGCGCGGCCGAGCCCGCGTTTCGCCGCGAACAACGGCGCGTCGCTCAGACCGGTTGGGGCGCGCGACTGCTGGCGTTGCAGGACCCGGATGGCCGCTGGGCCTCCGGGATCTACAATCCCAAGTGGACCTCCACCACCTACACCATGCTTCTCCTGCGCAGCCTGGGCGCGCCGGCCGGGAACCCCGGCGGAATGTGCGCCTGCCGCCTGCTGCTCGATACGGGCTTCTCGGAGGATGGCGGCATCAACTACTGGCGCAAGTCGCGCCCGCTCAGCGAAACCTGCGTCGGCGGCATGACCCTGGCCGTGCTCTGCTGGTTCGGCTTTGACGACCCGCGCGTGGACCGCCTGGCCGGGCACGTAGTGGCGCGGCAGATGGCCGACGGCGGCTGGAACTGCCGCGCCACCCCGGGCTATGGCGGCGCCACACACGGTTCGTTCCACACCACCATTTCGGCCCTCGAAGGCTTGCTCGAGTACCAGCGGTTCCGTGGCGGCGGGGCGGTGGCGCGCCAGGCTTCCGCCGCCAGCGCGCGCGGGCGCGAATTCCTGTTGGTCCACCGCCTCTTTCGGTCGCATCGCACCGGCGCGGTGGCCCGGCCCGAGTTCACCCGCTTCGCCTTCCCGCCCCACTGGCATTACGACGCGCTTCGCGGCTTGGATTACTTCCGGGAATGCGGCGCCGCGCGCGACCCGCGCCTCGAAGACGCCATCGCCCTGGTGGAAGCGAAAAGGACGCCGGACGGCCGCTGGCTGCTCCACAACCGCTATCCGGGCAAAACCTTCTTCGCAATGGAAACACCGGGCGAGCCCAGCCGCTGGAACACCCTGCGCGCGTCGCGGGTTCTGAAATGGTGGCGGAGGGAAGATCGGTAATGTGCGGCATCGCCGCCCGTCTGGCCGAACAGCCGGCATTACGCCAGCACGGCAGCGCCAACGCCTGCAACGAGCCTTTTCATCCGACCATCTCTTCAACCCGCATATCTCACACTCCGCCCCGTGTCTGCCGTGTCGAGACTCGGAACTCCTGATATCGTGGAATCGGAGTTGAGCCCCAGTGGAGGCGGGCAAGCTAAAGCATGCCCCACGACGGAGGAGATCGGCCCGCCTGGTGGGGCATGACTAGCTTGCCCGCCTCCGCCACGCGCCGATTATGGGTCAACCCATTTTCCTCGACCGCCCAAAGTCGCGGGGTGAGATCAGGAGTTCCGAGACTCATCTCGACACGTGTTCGCGTTTCCGACAAAGTGTCGTAGCCAGGCGCCGGCATGAGCCGCGACGCGGCGGGCAGGAGTGCCCGCCACGGCATCACACCTGAACACCTAAGGCTAGTCAGCGTGCCGCCCTGTTACAATCGGACATCAGATGTCCTCGGACGCGGAGCAACCCAAACTGACGGTGGACGAATTGGCGGCGCGATTCAGCGGCGAGATGATCCCGCTCACCAGCAAGTTCGGGTACTTTTCCACCCTGCCCGTGGCGGAAGACGATCTGCGCCAGTACCTGAACGACCCCATCGCGGCCATCTCTCCGGCCATCGTGAGCCAACTCCCCCGCATCGGCATCATCCTGGCCCCGTACGTCGAGAAGGGCAACGGCAAGGAGGGCGACGCCGTGGCCTTTGAGCGTCCGCCGGAGGCCCGCCACATCCTCTGCGCCCGGCGCGACCTGCAGGACCTTACCGTGCTGGTGCTGGGCATCAAGGAAATCGAGGTCGCGGACTATCACTACCAGTTCTACAACGCCATAGCCGGAATTCTGGCGGGCCAGTGGTCGACCGAAGTGCAGGAGCAATTCTACCGCGCCATCCGGGAAGAGCTCAGCGCGGACGTCCACGGCGAGGTGGACGAGAAAAGCTGGCATCTCAAACAAGGCCTGCTGCGCCGGCAGACCAACGTGCGCAAGGAAACCAAGCTCTTCCGCGACTACGCCCGCCAGTCGTTCGAGGATACCCTCACGCTGTACTTGCACGGGGCCTGCTGCGATATCGACGTGGAGACCGGCCCGCGCCAGATGCCCAGCCGGTATCTGCGCCGGCGCCTGGAGCTGCTGCTCTCGCTGTTCCCGCCGCCGGAGGGCTACGCGGTGCTGCCGGAGCAGTTGAAAAGCCGGTAGGGGCCGCGGCGGGCGCGGCAGTCACTCGATCCACTCGGCGCTCGGAATCTGCGCGATTCGGCCGCGCAGGACTGGCATCCCAAAAAGTATGCGGCGTTGAGCTGGAAGCCCGTTACGGGTGGCGGCGCGGTTGCTCACGCGGCGGCGGGGGCTTGCATGGCGGTGAGCGCGAGCAGCGAGATGGCCGCCCCCTGGGCGTCGGCGATCACAGAGAAGCGGCCGACGTTGGGAATGTCCCTGGGCGGCACGTAAACGGCGGCGCCGAGCTGCCGGGCGCGGGCCACGCGCTCGTCGCAATCGGCCACGCTGACATAGATCATCCAGTGCGGCGGGACGCCCTTCCAAATCTCGCCGCGCATGGGCAACATTCCGGCGAAGGGCTTCCCGTCATTGAGCCACTCGATGTACTCAGCGGCGTCGATGCCGGTTTCTGGCTTGGTCTTCCATCCCAACAGGCCGGCGTAGAAAGCCACGACGCGGGCTGGATCGGGGGTGACCAATTCGGCCCAGCAGACCCGGTTGACAAGGCCGCCGTAGGTGGCGCCGATATGACGGCCCGGCTGCCAAAGCGAGAAAAAGACGCCCGCCGGATCCTGGACAACGGCCATGCGGCCGGCTTCCATGACGTCAAACGGGCCTTCGACCACTTTGCCCCCCAGCGGCGCCACCCGGCCGGCGGATACATCGGCGTCGGCGGTAGAGAAGTACACTCCCCAGTGGGGCGGCATACTGGGGCCGGCGGGGCGCGCAGCCGCGGCGTGATCGCCCTCCGCCTGGAAGATGAGGTAGGGGCCGTCGGGCGTAGGGTATTCGAGCACGGTCCAGCCGAACATCTCGCCGTAGAAGTTCCTGGCGCTTTCCACGTCGCTGGTAGCCAGTTCGGCCCAGCAGAAGGAGCCGGGGGCGTAACTTTCGATCTTCTTGCTCATGGGATTTCCTCCCGAGGCTGCGATTATATAACGGGAGGCGGGGCGCAATCCGTGAATTAGCAGCCCGGTGGGCCGGCGATTTGAGAGGGGCAGGACGTTTTGAGGCGTTCCACCGCGTTCCAGGCGGGGTCTAAAGCTGGGTAGGCTCAATCCGCAAAATTGAAAGGGATTGCCGACGGGCGGCATACTCCAGTCATGAGGACGCTCCTTTGTATCCCGCTGCTGCTGGCCGCCTGCGCCGCCGCTCCGTCTGCCGTTCCGCGGCAGAGCGCCGACACGGCCTGGAGCGACCTGCGGGCCAAGAACCCCGCGGGAATGGAGTTCTCGCTGCGGTTGGCCGATCCCCATGCCTATCGCGAGGGCGAGCTGATTCGCGTCGAAATCAAGTTTCCGAAGTCGGATTCCCCCCAGCCGGCGGAGGAACTCTGGCTATTCGCCGGCATCCTGCTCGATCCCGCCGGAGAGTGCGGTACCATGGCCTCGCCTTGTCCTCGCCCGACCAACGCGATCTACGACCCGTACGACCCCATCCGGCGCATCGGGACGGTAATCGGCCCAATCTCAGCTTCCCTGAATAGCTCTCTTCCGGTGTTGCGGCCGGGGCGCTACCGGGTGGCGCTGCTGGCGCGCAAGCAGGTGTTGTTTAAGCGGGTATCCATTCCTCCTTCAAGCTTCTACAGCTACGCGGACCCGCCCCAATACGCCGTCTCCAACGCGGTGGAGTTTGAAGTGGCCGCCGCCACGGAAGAGTGGCTGAAGCGGACCATCGCGAGCAGCGTGGCGATTCTGAGCGTCCCCCAGGGAGGCAGTGGCGACAGAGGGCTCCAGGGAAGTCTGGCCGCGGAGCAACTCCGGTTTCTGGACGTGCCGGCGGCATGGAGCGCTTCCCTGGCGCTTCTTCCCACGGAGGCCAACACCCTGCTCAGAGGGCTCAATGCGACCCGCGATCCGGCGCGGGTTTGCAAGTTGATGCAGGAGGCGATTCCGGCGCCGGCGCAGGCGGTATCGGTCTATTATCTTTCCGGAATGGCCGGAATCTGCGCGCGTGCGAACCTGCCCGACCCTCCACCCGTGGTGCCCCTCAAAGCGGGTGAGCAGCCGCCGGAGCCCTCCGCCGAGGTGCGGGAGTATTACCGCCGGCGCCAGGAATTCGAGCAGGACGCGATGGGAAAAGCGGCATCCCTCCTGGCCGCGAGCCTGACCCGAAAACAGGGCGAGGCGAAAGTCATCGCGCTTCAGACCCTCATGGAGCAGGTCCGGCAAAGCCGTATGAACGACCCTCGGCAGCCAATTCCCGCATGGGTTCCGGCGGTGAAGCAGGAATTCGCGAAATCGTACGCAGCGCTCGGCTGGCGGCAGACTCAGTTGCTGGGACTGTACGCCAGCACATTACCATCGCCGGACATGATCCCGCTGCTCGAATCGGCGATGGATGCCTGGAAACCCGGCGACCGCTACGAAGCTCCGCGCGAGGCCTTGCGGGACCTGTACGCCACCGATCCGGCGCGAGCGCAAGCGCGCATCGTGGCGGAACTGGCGAAGCCGCGGACGTGGCTCGATTCGCCCCAGCTCGATCTGCTGCCGGTGAGCGCGGCGCGGTTCACCGACGACGAGTTGATCGCGGCGCTCGACGCCGCGCAGCGCCCCGGCGGTTGGAATCCACAACTGAGGCTGACGGCGCTGGCGAAATATGCCAACCCCAAGGCACTGCCGCGCGTGGAAGCCCTCTACGAATCGCAGCGGGACTCCTGCCAGCCGGAGTTGATGGCGTACTTCGTGCGCGTTGAGCCGGAATACGCCGATCGGGTATTTCACAGCCATCCGTGGGACGTGCACGTACCGGCGCCTCCCTGCACGCGGCGGTATTTCGAGCGCACGCCGCAAATCGCCATGGGGCCGGTGCTGGAGCGGTATATGGCGGCATATCTTATGCAGGGCGACGTGCCGTTGAAGAAGCTGGCGGCGCAGTCGCTGGGGCGGTACGGATCGGCCGCCGCGGAGGAGCCGTTGTGGGATGCCTTCCGCTATTTCCACGAATACTGGAAAGGGAAGCAGGCGGAGCTGGATCAAAATGGCGAAGGGGTCTACCTGGAGATCGAATTGCGGAATGCGATCGCGCGGGGAAGGAACTGGCTGGCCACCGAGAGCGATTTGAGGACCCTCGAATCGCTGTGCATTTCGGAGCGGTGCCGGGACGATGCCCGGCAGGACCTTGGCGCCTGGCAGAGGCCTCTGAGAATCAGTGTGGAAGGTCAGCCGGGCTCGATTCGGGCGGAATTGGCGCAGTACCGCGAGATCGAGTCGGTGGAAGCGATGGAGGAGAAAGTGGGCCAGTTTCCGAAAGGGACCGAGTTCGTGCTGATCGCCCATGGCGATGGCGCCGACGGAGCGGCCGCACGCATTCGGGAATGTGCGGGCGCCCACGGGTTGACGGTGTTTTCGCGTTGATCGCGGGGATGCCTTGAGACGAGGGGTCCTGGCCGGAAAAACGCCGGCGAGGCGCGCCGGAGACCCGCTCTACGGCGGAGTCGCCGCTGTTTTTCGCTACGGGTGGAGCGCCAGGACGGCCTTTCCAGCCGGACCGGCGTAGATCAGCTCGAGCCGAAAGATGCTCTTGACTTTGCCGCCGTACGGGAAGAAAATCATGCCCGCCTGAGGCAGGGGGCGGTCGCCCTCCGGAAGCACCGCCTTTTGAACCCGCTGCGCCCACTCGCGTAATACCGGTACCGGGATCTTGACCGGTGGGGGCGGCATGGTGGGATCGGCCCGCTGATCCTTTTGTTCGTCGCCGATCAAGCTGGTATTCGATTTCGCTTCGACTGGAACAGGCGGCGCCCACTGAGGATCCTTGACGAACTCCAGGACCCGCCCGAAAGCCTGGCTGGGCACGGCCTTCTTCCCGTTGATGCGGAGCGAAAAATCGGTGGCGGATATTTTCGTCCGTGCGCCTGGCGCGCCGAACAACCCCACTTCAATCGCCACGTAGTTATCCATGTCAAGGGGCCCCTGCGGAGTGGGAATCCCGTGTCCGGCGAACTCCGCCCCTATGGTCACCGCGCCCGCTTGACCCTGGGCCTCATAGTCGGCCGCGCTGGTTCTGGGCATCATGCCTTTGGTTTCGATTTGCGGGTCTTTACTGGGGGTATTCTGCCCCGGTATAGAGCAGCAGATGGCGGCCGTCAGCGCGCCGATTCTCAACCAACGGGAGAGTCGCATTTCAGCTAAGAATCTAACACACTCGATGGTCTGATTGGCGAGGCTGCCGCCGGCGCCGCCCGCCGGCCGTAAATCGGGCCGCCCGTGGGCGTCCGCACGGTTGCTATACACTGAAGATTCAACCCCGATTCCCATGGCCAAGAAACCCACGCCCCCGAATCGCCGCTATCGCGAGGACCTCTCCGAGGCGCCCGACTGGCTCAGGAAGAAGAAATGTCCGGAGCGGGACAAGTATCTCTCCGGACCGCGCATTCTGCCCGCCAACATCAAGGGCCGCGAGAAGCTGGCGGACGTGATCGACAACACGTTTCTGGCGTACAATTCGGCGCGCTTGAAGGAAGGCTGCCAGCTCTTCGCCCGGAAGATGCTGGAGCCGGATGTCACGGTGGGCATGAGCCTTTCCGGCGCGCTCACTCCGGCGGGGCTGGGCTGCTCCTCCATCGTTCCGCTGATCAAGGCGGGGTTCGTGGATTGGATTGTGGCCACCGGCGCCAACCTATACCACGACATGCACTTCGCCTTGAACTACCCGGTGCGCGTAGGCAGCCACCAGATGGACGATACCGCGCTTCGCAACAACGATATCGTGCGCGTCTACGACGTGCTGCTGGGGTACAGCGATTGCCTGATGGCTACCGACGAGATTCTGCGCGGCCTCCTGGTGCAGCCCGAGTTCCAGAAAGAGATGGGCACCGCCGAGCTGCACCACCTGCTGGGGAAGTACTGCGCCGAATGGGAGCGGAAGGCGGGCGTTAAGGATGTGTCGGTGCTGGCGGCGGCGTATCGCGCGGGAGTACCCTGCTACACCTCCTCGCCGGGCGATTCGACCATCGGCATGAATGTGGCGGGGGTGGAGCTGCGGGGGAACAAACTGCGCCTGAACCCCTCGATTGACGTCAATGAGACCACCGCCTTCGTGCTGGCGGCCAAGCGCTCCGGCGGCAAGAGCGCGGTGGTGTTGTGGGGCGGCGGCAGCCCCAAGAACTTCATGCTCCAGACCGAGCCGCAGATCCAGGAAGTGCTGCGAATCAAGGAATACGGACAGGACTATTTCCTGCAAGTGACGGATGCGCGTCCCGATACCGGCGGATTGAGCGGCGCCACCCCCAGCGAGGCGGTGAGCTGGGGGAAAGTGGACCCGGACCGGCTGCCGGACGCGGTGGTATGTTACACCGATACCACCATCGCCATGCCGCTGATGACGCATTACGCCCTGGCGCGCCGCAAGCCGCGCCAGCACCGGCGTCTGTACGACCAGCGCGGCGCCATGATGAAGGCGCTGACGCGGGAATACTTCGCCCACAACAAGCTCAAGATGATCGACGGCTCCCAGCCGGTCCTGGACTAAACGCATGACAACCAGGCAATTGCGCGCCATCGCGAAACAGCATGGCACGCCCGTGGTGGCGATCGACCACGACGCGATCCGGCGCAATTACGCGAACTTCAAACGGCATCTTCCACGGGTGCAGGCCTATTACGCTGTGAAGGCCAACCCGGCGCCGGAGATCGTGCAGACGCTCTACCGGGCCGGCGCCAGCTTCGACGTGGCTTCGCTGCCGGAATTCCTGTTGGCGTACCAGAACATCAAGCGGCTTCCGGCCAAGGCGCGCCAGGATTTCATCTGGGACAAGATCATCTACGCCAACCCCATCAAGCCCAAGGAAACGCTCCAGGCGCTGGACGAATACAAGCCGCTGATCGCGTACGACAACCCGGAGGAGCTGCGCAAGATCAAGCGCTACGCGCCGCACGCCGGGTTGGTGTTGCGCCTGCGGGTCCCCAACACCGGCTCCATGGTGGAGCTTTCTTCCAAATTCGGGTGCGATCCCGCGGAGGCGGTGGAGCTGATATTGGAGGCGTTCCGCGTAGGCCTGGTGGTGGAGGGCCTGAGCTTCCACGTGGGCAGCCAGTGCACCAACTTCGACAATTTCGTGCAGGCCCTGAACATCGCGGCGGCGGTAATGCGGGAAGCGCGCTCGCGCGGGCGGGAAATCAAGATATTGGATATCGGCGGCGGATTCCCGGTTCCTTACGACCGGCGGGTGAAGCCGCTGCGGCTTCTGGCGCGTAAGATCAACTCGGAAATCGACCGGCTGTTCGCCCGGGACATCGAGATTCTGGCCGAGCCGGGCCGCTACCTGGTGGCCACCGCGGCCACGGCCGTGGCGCGCGTGATCGGCAAGGCGGTTCGCGACGGCAGGACGTGTTACTACGTGGACGATAGCGTGTACCACACCTTCTCGGGCATCGTCTTCGACCACTGCCAGTACCGCATAAAGGCCTTCAAGAAAGGCGAAACCGAGATCGCGACGGTCTTCGGACAGACCTGCGACGGCATGGACGCCATTGCGCAGGCGGAAGAGCTGCCGCGCCTGGAAATCGACGACTTGGTGTACGCCGAGGACATGGGGGCGTACAGCAACGCGTCCTCCACATGGTTCAATGGGTTCGCGCCGGCGAAGATCGTTCACGTGAACCGGTAAGCGACGGCTCCGCCCCGGAACATTACGTTCCGCCGCCGCGCGCCGCTACAATACGGGCATATGATCGCTCTGCTGCGCGGCCTGTTGATTGAGAAACATCCCAACCAGGCCATCGTCGAAACCGGCGGCGTGGGTTATGACGTAATCATCCCGGTTTCCACCTTCACGCATCTGCCGGAGGCGGGCGCGGAGGTCCGGCTGCGCATCCATACCCACGTGCGCGAGGATGCCCTGGCGCTCTACGGCTTTTTCACGCAGGACGAGAAGGCGCTGTTTGAAAAGCTCATCGGCGTGAGCGGCATCGGGCCCAAGCTGGCGGTCACGATTCTCTCCGGCCTGGCCGCTCCGGATCTCATCGACGCGATCCGGCGCGGCGAAGTGGACCGCCTGGTGCGCATCCCGGGCATCGGCAAGAAGACCGCCGAGCGCATGGTTCTGGAGTTGCGCGACAAGCTCCCGGCGGCCGCCGGAGAGGAGCCGGCGGCCCGGCCCGAGGCCCTTTCCGCCATCGACCAGGACGTGCTTTCGGCGCTCCTCAACCTGGGTTGCGGCCGCCCGCAGGCCGAAGCGGCGGTGCGCAAAGCCAAGGCCGCAGGCGGGCCGGGCGGGTTCGAGCCGCTTTTCCGCCGCGCTCTGGAACTCGTACGCTAAGCTGGTAGCACATGCCCGACCGGCAACTGATATCCGGCGCCCCGCAAGCCGAGGACCTGCCTTTTGAAGCGGGCCTTCGCCCGCGGCGCCTGGCCGATTTCACCGGTCAGGGGAAGCTCAAGGAGAACCTCTCCATCGCCATCGAGGCGGCGCGCCTGCGCGGCGAAGCCATGGATCACGTGCTGCTCTACGGTCCGCCGGGCCTGGGCAAGACCACGCTCGCTTCCATCATCGCCGAGGAGCTGGGCGTGCAGTTCACGGCCACCTCGGGACCGGTGCTGCAAAAGAAACTCGACCTCACCGGCATCCTTAGCAACATCCGCGCGCGCCAGGTTTTCTTTATCGACGAAATCCACCGCCTGTTTCCGGATGTGGAGGAAATGCTTTATTCCGCGCTGGAGGACTTTCGGGTGGATATCCTGGTGGGCGTGGGGCCGGGAGCGCGCACGCATTCGCTCCCCATGCCGAAATACACGGCCATCGGGGCCACCACCCGGCAGGGTTTGGTGAGCGCCCCTTTGCGCGGCCGGTTCGGGCTGGTACTGCGTCTTGATCCGTATCAGGTGGATGAGCTGCGGGCAATTGTGAACCGTTCCGCGCGCCTGCTGGAGGTGGAGATTGAAGACGCCGCCGCGGAGGAGATTGCGCGCCGCTGCCGCGGGACGCCGCGCATCGCCAACCGCCTGCTGCGCCGCGTGCGCGACTACGCGCAAGTGCGCGCCGACGGCCGCATTACCAAGGCCGTCGCCCAGACCGCCCTCAACCTGCTCGATGTGGACCGCTACGGCCTGGACGAAATCGACCAGAAGATCATGCTGACGATCCTGGAAAAATACCGCGGCGGCCCGGTGGGCGTGAACACTATCGCGGCTTCGATTTCCGAGGAATCCGACACTATCGAAGAGGTCTACGAGCCGTACTTGATCCAGCTCGGCTTCCTGAATCGCACCCCGCGCGGGCGCACGGCCACGGAGCTGGCGTACGATTACTTCAATGTCAAGCGCAAGCCGCGCAGCGACGACCAGCCGGGGTTGTTTTGAGAGGTTGCGGGCCAGGTTGGCAACCTGCGGCGGGTTGCCAACCCGCCGGAACCGCCGGTGAACAGCCCACGGGAGAGCGTCTGCCGGAGCGCCTGGTGAGACTCCCATGAAGACCGCCTACCTCGGCCTCGGCTCCAATGTTGGCGATCGGGAAGCCAATTTGCGGGCGGCTATCGAACGGCTGCGGGCGCCGGATCTGCGCGTGCTCCGCGCCTCCCCCGTTTACGAAACCGAGCCGGTCGATTACACCGAGCAGCGCTGGTTTCTGAACCTGGTGGTGGAAGCCGAAACCAGTCTCTTCCCGATGCGGCTCCTGGCGCGCGTGGCCGGCATCGAGCGTGCGCTGGGGCGCGTGCGGGCCGTACCCAAGGGCCCGCGCACCATCGATATCGACATCCTGCTTTACGGCAAAGCCGTGATACGCAGCGCCGCGTTGGAGATTCCACACCCGAGGATAGGCGAGCGCCGCTTCGTTCTGGCGCCTCTGGCGGACCTGGCGCCCAATCTTCGGCACCCCGTCGCGCATCGAACCGTGAGCGAGATGCTCGCCGCGGCCCCCGCGCAAACCGTGCGCCGGGTGGAAGGGCTGGACCTACGGTAGTTCCGCATGCGTGGCGCCGGCAGGCTCGCAGGGGCGTGCTTCGGGAGGGAGCGGCGCTCCGGCGGAGGCCGCATCGGCGGCCTGCCTCAGGACCTTGGCCAGGTGCGCGATCTGGAGCGGTTTGGTGATATAGGAATCCATTCCGGCCTCCAGGCATCGTTCCCGGTCCTCGGCCATGGCGTGAGCGGTCATCGCGGCGATCAGCATGCGCCGCCCGGCTGGTTCCAATGAACGAATCCTCCGGGTAGCCTCGAGTCCGTCCACCTCCGGCATTTGAACGTCCATCAAAACCAGGTCGAAGTCGGATGCCTGGACGGCTTCCAGGGCTTCCCGCCCGTTCTGAGCGACGGCCACGACGTGCCCGCGCCTTTCCAGGATCTTGCAGGCCAGTTTCCGGTTGACCGGATTGTCTTCCGCCACCAGGATGCGCAGGCTCCGGCTCTCGCCGTCCGGCGAATCCGCGGGCTCTTCCGTGTCCGCGGCGGCCGTCACCCCAAAATTGGCCGTGAAATGGAATGCGCTGCCGGCGCCCGGGACGCTCTCGGCCCAGATCCGGCCGCCCATCAGGCCGGCCAGGCGGGCGCAGATGGTCAAGCCCAAGCCAGTGCCGCCGAAGCTGCGGCTGATGGAACAATCCGCCTGCTCGAACGGGTCGAAGATGGTGGCGATTCTCTCCGCCGGTATCCCCGTGCCGCTGTCGGAAACCGAGAATCGCAGTTGCACGCGGCCGGCCTCGCGGCTGGCCAGCGCGACCTCCACGCGGATGAAGCCCGCGTTGGTGAACTTCAGCGCATTGCCCACCAGGTTGAGAAGGACCTGGCGGAGGCGGACCGGATCTCCTTCGAGATCGTGGGGAGCGTCATCGTCAACGCGGCACTCGAATGCCAGCCCCTTCCGGCGCGCGGCCACCGCCAGCACGGCCACCGCGTGCTCCACGGTGTCGCGCAACGCGAAGCGCCTGGAATCGAGGCTGAGCTTGCCGGCTTCGATCTTGGCGAGATCGAGGATATCGTTGATGATCGTGAGCAAGCTGTCCGCGGACTGCTGCACCATGCCGAGATAACTGCGCTGCTCTTCGTTCAAGGGGCTGTCCATCAACAATGCCGTCATGCCGCAAATGCCGTTGAGGGGAGTGCGGACCTCATGGCTCATATGGGCCAGAAACTCGCTCTTGGCGCGGCTGGCCGCTTCGGCCGCCGTCTTGAGCGCCGCCTCCCTGTGCAACTGGTCCCGGATGGTGGCGGTTTGCTGGCGCACGCGGCGCCTCAGCAAGCCCGCCCAAAAGAGGACGAAACCGGCGCACCCGGTCATCACCGCCAGCGCGGCCCACGTGCGCGTCGCGCTCCACCACGGCGCGCGCTGGACTACCACCACGTCCGCCGGGGTACGCATCCGGATTTGCAGGGCCTTGGGGAGAGTGGTGGACTCCACCGCTTGGGAATTGACCACACACACCCCGGTCACTTCCACCAGCGTGTCTTTTTCAAGCCCGAAAACCGTGTTGGAGCCCCGACCCTGGTCCAGGTCGGCGGTGAAGACTTGGCCGCTGTCGATCAGGATGAGGCTCTGGCTGCCCGCGTTCAGCCCTCGTTCCAACAGGTGACCGCGGATTTTCACCAGCCGCCCGTTATAGGTTCCGCCCAAAGCCTCGGTGGCTGAGAGGCGGACCGGTTGAAGCGGCGCGGTTCCGGTTTTCCGCACCTGGGCGTCATCGAGTATGGGTTGCAGCCCGTCGATGCCGACGTATCCGGAGGCCTCCACGACGTCTCCGGGCCGTTCGACGGGGCGCGCTTGCCACGGTATGGCGATGCCGCCGGTGAGGTCCTCCACGTACAGGCGGTCGGCGCCGGCGAACGAGACCACCCCGCGCACGCGCGCACGAGCTGCGGAGATGCCGCCGGGGGAGTATTTCCTCAGGGCGCCGATCGGGGTAAGCGGGACTTCGTCCCTGGCCTCCGGCGGCCGGTGGACGACTTTCACATCGTCCCACGACGGCACGAACAACTGAAGCCCCACCAGTTGACCCTTCTCGTTGACAATGGAGCCGTAGACGCCGCGAATCCGAACCACCGAGTCCACCGAAAGCCCGCTGGGGGGCGCCGGCGCGCCATGGGTCAGCGTGGCGCGGAAGCGCGTCTCACCCGCGATCAAGCGCAGGACAGGCGGTTCGGCCGCTTCGATCAACCGCAGTTGGGCGTCCACCTCCACCATCTCGGCCTCGTGCTCCGCCAGCAGGAGACGCGTGTCTGGAATACGGGGGACGTGGAGCGGCGCCGCTCTGCCCAGGATCGCGATCTTAGGCTTGTCTATCAGCGGCGCGAACAACCCGGCCGCGGCGGTTCCTTCCACCAGCACGCTTTGGCCGCGCGCCAGGCCCGGAGGAAAGCGTCCATTCACGGTCATCACGAAACTGCCGCCGGTCGCATCCTGCACGAAGAGCATGTGCGCGGGATCGTCGTAAAACGTCACGACGCCATGGATGGAGACCGGAAGCGCGGACTCCCCGCCGGGACCGAGCAGGTACTGGAACTCGCGTATCGAGCGGCCTATCCGGCTCCCCGAAGCGGGCGGGGCGCCGGGCGGGTTATCGGTCACCACGATACCGGCGGCTTGCGACACGGTGATCCACGCGCGCTCGGCCCCGCCGCCAGTTTCCGCGTGTCCGGGGCCAACCACGCCGTCCAGGGTCACGCGCCGGCCCATGATCGCGTTTCGATCGATATTGGAGGGCGCGCTGGCCCAGTAACGGTAGCCGTTCTGGTCTATTTCCAGCGCCACCCGAATGCCCGCGTCGCTGTCCGCGTGGAGGACCCTGCCGCTCGCCCGCACCCAGCGGTGGCGGTGTTCCCCGGCGCTGAGGACCAGTTCCCGGGCGCTGATCGGCTGGGGCTCGGGTACGGGCGCCCGGCTAAGGCGGTGGATAGCGGGATGGAACACAATCGGCGCCAGCCACCCGCTGCAGCCGGTGATGCCATCGATATCCAACAGGTCGCCGAAAGCCAGCCCGCTCTTTACAAATCGCGAATCGATCTCGATGGCGCCCGTTCCATCGCTCACGAACAGCATGGGGTCGCCGGCCGTCTTCGAGAGCACCACTACGGCGCGCAGATGAACGGCATGGCCTTCCCGCAGTTCGGCGGGCGGCATGCCGACGATCCGGTCGATCCGGTTCAGGGGCTCGCGGCCACCCGGCGCGCACGCGGAGAAGCAGAGGGCCAGGACGGCGGCCGCGGCGGCGAGCCTGTGCGAGATACTCACTCTTCTCTTATCGGCAGTTTGGCCTGGATTCATCTAATAAATTTGTATCCCGCCAGTGGAAGACCTCCACGCGATTCCGATACCGCCCCGCCGTGCGGAGACACGGATGCCGGACGGCCGCGGGGCGGTAACTCAGAATCTCGATTCAGCATCTCCCGGCGGAGGCTAACGGAACAATACGGCAAAACCCTCAAATGGAGGGTCCGGAGACTGTATGATTTCGGCTGGCGCAAGCCGGGCGGGAGGGCCTGATGGAAGCGGCCGTGGGATCGGCGCCTCGCGCGAGCGAATTTGAGTTCGTCGGGGATAGGATCGACGCTTTCCTCCGGGATACGGCCACGCTGGCGGCGAGCATGAGAAAGGCGGCGCGGGCGGACCTTGTCACCCTAGCCGCCCGCGAGCCCGCCAGGGGTTCGCTTTTTGAATCGGGAGCGCCAGTAGAGGATCGGTTCCCTGGCGCTGGGCGGCTGGGGCAGTAGGCTCCAGGCCGTCCTGCTACACTCGTATTCTGCCAGTGGAAGACCTCTACGCGGCTCTGAAACGCTACTGGGGCTACGATTCGTTCCGCCCCTTGCAGGAGCGCATCGTCGGGAGCCTGCTGGGCGGCGCCGATGTGTGCGTGATCATGCCCACCGGCGGGGGCAAGTCGCTGTGTTACCAGTTGCCGGCGGTGGCGTCGGGGCGCACCGTGATCGTGATTTCGCCGCTCATCGCCCTGATGCAGGACCAGGTGGCGCAACTGGGGGACATGGGCATCCCGGCGGCGGTGTTGAACAGTTCGCGGCCTCCGGAGGAGCAGCGCGCGGTGATGCGCGCGGCCGAGCAGGGGGCCTTCCGGCTGCTGTATCTTTCTCCCGAGCGGCTGGCGCGGGCCGATACCATCGGCTGGCTGCGGCGCGTTCCGCTGGCCTTCTTCGCCATCGACGAAGCCCACTGCATCTCCGAATGGGGCCACGAGTTTCGCCCCGAGTACCGCCAGCTCAGCGCGCTGCGGCGGAACTTTCCCGACACGCCCATCGCCGCCTTCACCGCCAGCGCCACCAGGCGCGTGCGCCACGATATCCTGGACCAGCTCCAGCTCCGCAATCCGCACAAATACATCGCCAGCTTCCATCGCGCCAACCTGCGCTACGTGGCGCGGCAGTGCGAAGCCGCGGAGCACAAACGGCTGCTGCTGGCCGGATTGCGCGCCTACGCGGGCGAGAGCGCGATCGTGTATGCGCCCACCATCGCGGCCGTGGAGCAGACGGTGGATTTCCTGGCCGAGCACGGGGTGGAGGCCGTCCCTTACCACGGGCAGATGGAAAACAGCTTGCGCCGGCGCAACCAGGAGCGCTGGATGAACGACGAGGCGCGCGTTCTGGTGGGCACCATCGCTTTCGGCCTGGGGATCAACAAGCCCGCGGTGCGCGCCGTGATCCACACATCCCTGCCGAAATCCATCGAGCAGTACTACCAGGAAGCGGGCCGCGCCGGGCGCGACGGCCTGCCCGCCGATTGCGTGCTGCTGTGGCAGCCGAAGGACGTGGGGCTGCTGGTTTTTTTCATCGACCAACTGAACGACCCCGCCGAGAAGCAACGGGCCTGGCAACGCTACCACGCGGTGCGCGGCTTCGCGGAAAGCAGCCGCTGCCGGCACTTGCAAATCTGCACGCATTTCGGCCAGATTCCGAAATGGCGGCGCTGCGAGATGTGCGACGTCTGCGGCAACCAGCCCGAATGGCTGACGGCGCCGCTCAAGGAAGAGCGCGCGAAGAAAACGAAGAAGCGCCCGCCGATACCCATCGAGGCGCCGCCGCGCGCGGCAACCGCGCCGCCGGCGAAGCCCGCCCCTCCGCCGCCGGCGCCCGCGCGCGAGCTGATGGACCTGTTCAAGGAATGGCGGCGCGCCACCGCCAACCGTTCGAACGTCGCCGCTTTCGTGGTCCTGAGCGACGCGGCCCTGGAAGACCTGTGCCGCAAGCGGCCTACGAACCTGCGGGAACTGCTGGCCGTTTCGGGCATCGGCGAGCGCAAAGCGGAGCTCTACGGGGCCGAGATTTTCGCCGTCTTCGACGCCTTCCGCAAGGGCGCCCGCGCCGCCGCCCGCCAGACCGCCCAGACCTCGCCCGCCGAGGAGACCCTGCAATTGCTGGCGGAGGGGAAGAGCTTCGAGGAAATTGCCCGCATCCGCGGCCGCCGCCTCGCCACGGTGGTCGAAATGGTGGCCGACCTGGTGGCCAAGGGACGCCTGGAGTACCGCATCGAGTGGGTGGGAGAGGAGAATCACCGCATTATCGAGGAGGCCGTGCGGCGCCTGGGCTCGGAAAGACTCAAGCCGTTGATGGATGCCCTGCCGGCGCACATCACCTACGAGCAGATCCGGCTGGTAATCGGAATGCTGCACAGGAATAGCTAGATGCTACTTGCGCTTTACAATAATACTGGTTATACTTGCTTATATGAAGCAGGAATCCCCAACCAACCAAGTCCGCGACTACGTGCTCCGGAAGTACATTGAGCCCAGTCGCAGGCGCCGCGATATCACGGTTCGGATTGTGGCTGGCGAAGTACACGGCGCCTTGGGGCTGAACAACCGCTTCCCCACAGTTTGCAACGCATTGAGCGCGCGGAAGTTCCTGGAAGAGAACCGCCTGGTGCTGGAGAAACGGGAAGGACCGCCGAAAGGGCTGGGGGCCAGGGTCACGTTCACTTTCAGACTGTTGGACGAACCCGTTCCGGCATCGGGCGAGCCGACCCGGCCGTCGCTGATGAGTCTTCGCGGAATTGGGAAAGATCTCTTTGAGAGCCTGGGCGGAGGAGAGGCGTTCATTCGCCGCGAACGGGAACACTTTTACGACGCCGACGAGGACGTGTGAGCCTGGTTTACTGGGACACGATGTTGTTCGTGTACCTGATCGAAGAACATCCCAAACACGTCGCGCGGGTCGCGCAAATCCTCACGGCCATGGAAAAACGCCGCGACAGCCTGTGCACGAGCGTGTTTACGCTTGGTGAAATTCTCACCCTCCCTTGCAGGCGCGGGGCAACGGAGGCAATGGCGCGAATCCGCGAGATCCTCTGCCCCCCGCGCGTCGAGTTGCTGCCATTCACGGCCAGGACGGCCGACATCTACGCGAAGATTCGCGCCGAAAACCGCGTCTCGCCGGCGGACGCCATTCATCTGGCGTGTGCGGCGGAGGCGGGCGTGGACCTTTTCCTGACGAATGACCGCCGCCTGACGGGGCTGATTGTCCCCGGGATCGACTTCATCGCGGGGATGAGTGTAGACCTCTTTTCCAGCGCGGATCGCAGCGGGCCGGGCTAGCCAGACTGCTCTCCGAAACACGCGGCCCGCCGCTCTTTTCCCGCCGCGGTGGCGGCGGCGGCCAGTAGGAACACCGAAGCCGCCACTATCGCCATGGACGTGGCGTAGCCCGTGCGGCCCGCAATGGAGGCTTCCACGTAGCTCACCAGGCCGGAAATGGCCACCCCGCACTGATAGCCAAACCCCGGCAGGAAGCCGCGCACCGAATCCGGCGACAGCTCCGATAAGTGCGCCGGCACTACGCCCCAGGCGCCCTGCACCAGAAACTGCATCAGGAATGCGCCGGCCCACAGCAGCGCGATGGAGGGAGCGAAGGCCCACAGAGGGACCACCACCACCGCCGCCAGCAGGGCGACGATCATGGCCCGGCGCCGTCCCCACCAGTCGGAAAAAAGCCCGAACAACGTGCCGCCCAGAATCGCTCCTACCATGGAGAACGCCGAGAGCATGGCCCGCTGCTCCGGCCGGAAATGCCACTGGCGTTCGAGGAAGGTGGGGTACATATCCTGGGTGCCGTGAGAGGCCAGGTTCATGCCGGTCATCAGGACCACGATGTAGAGGAACAGCTTCCAATGGCCCAGGATGGAGCGGCCCAGCTCGCCCCAGGTTTTGTGGCGCGTCTTCTCCCACACCTCGGACTCTTTTACGCGGAAGCGGACGAACACCGCCAGCAGCGCCGGCAGCCCTCCGATGAAAAAGAGCGGACGCCACCCCAGGCGGCCGAACAGAAAGAAGTAGCACACGGCGGCCAGCAGGTAGCCGGCGGCGTAACCCTGCTGCAGGAGACCGGAGAGCAGCCCTCTGAAGCGCGGCGGGACCTTTTCCATGGCGAGGGAAGCGCCTACGCCCCATTCGCCGCCCATGCCGATGCCGAACAGGGCGCGCAGCGCGAGGAAGGCGGTGAAGTTGGGCGCAAGCCCGGACAGCACTTCGACGATGGAGTAGAAAATCAGATCGAGCATGAGCGGCAGCCGCCGGCCCCAGCGGTCCGCCATGAGGCCGAAAACGAAGGCCCCCACTGGCCGGAATAGCAGGGTGACGAAGTACACCAGGGCCATTTCCTTGTCGGACTTGTGGAACTCGCGCCCGATGGCCGTCAGGCACATCACCACGAGGAAGAAATCGAAGGCATCCAGGGTCCAGCCCAGAAAACCCGCCAGAACGGCGGCCCGATGGTCGCCCGCGCCCGCCCGGCCGCGGGCCTCCCTTTGCGAATGGGTCACGTGCAGGCCATCTTAGCGTATCGGCGGGCGGAAAGAACGCGGGCTCAAAAGGGCAGGCCCCACATGGGGGTTTCCGATTTCCAGAGCCGGTGCTATGATTGATTCCCAAAGAGAGCGAGGCTCCGCCATGAATCTGCCGATACTGGACGTCGCCATCGGAATCTGCTTCCTCTACCTGCTGCTGGGGCTGATCTGCTCGACGGTAAACGAAATGCTCTCCGGGTGGCTGGGGACGCGGGCGAAATTCCTTGAAGAGGGCATCGGGAGGCTGCTCGGAAACGACGCCTTGAAACAGGCGGTGTACGGTCATCCGCTGATCCGCACGCTGGCGGCGGACGACGGGCCGGCTCGCCCGTCCTACATTCCGGCGGAGCGGTTCATCTCCGCGCTGACGGACGTGCTCACGGGGCCCGGCAAGTCGCCGAGCGACATGGCGGCGTTGAAGACAGGCCTGGCTGCGGCAGGCAACGAACAACTCAATCAGGCGTTGACGGCGCTGCTCGACCGCCCCGGCATGGACGCGGCGGCGGCGCGCGTTCACCTGGAGAAATGGTTCGACGATGGCATGGAACGCGTCAGCGGCTGGTATAAGCGGAACGCCCAGCGCAATGCCCTGATTCTGGCGTGCCTCATTACGGTAGCCCTCAACGCCGACACGCTGCGCATGGCGAAGACCCTCTGGATTAGTCCAACGGCGAGCGCGGTGGTGGTGGAACAGGCCAAGGCGCGCGCCGAAAGAGCGCGGCCCGAATCCGCGAACCCGCGGGATCCCGCCGGCGTTCCCGCCCAGGCGCTGACGCCGCAGGAAGAGGCGCTTTTGGGCCAGTTGACCGGCTGGAGCGGCGACCAACTGCCGCCCGGCGCCAACTTCTTCGGCTGGCTGTGGGCCATCCTGCGATGCCACCTTCTCGGCTGGATTCTCACCGCCATCGCGGTCTCATTGGGCGCGCCGTTCTGGTTCGACACCCTGAACCGCTTCGTCAACCTTCGCAGCGCGGGGCGCGCGCCCGACAAAGGAAGCCCGACGCAAATCCCGGGGGCGGCCGGGGGCGGGAACTGACATGCGCGCCCCGTGTAGGGGCCGGGCATGCCCGGCCCTGGCTTCGGACAGCTAGTTTTTCATTCGAAGCCTACCTGGGGCCGCCGCCGCAGTCTCCTTCTGCCGCAAACCAGGTCTTCGACGCGCGCTCCAGGCGCCAGGAGAAACGCTTTCAGGCCGGGGCGCGCGTCTCTCTGCAACCGCCGCCACTCGCCGATTGAAACCAGGACGGCGGCTTCCATGCCCTGTCGCGTCACGATCTGGGGACCCCGCTCGATCGCCGCGTCCAGGAACTCCCTGAAACGGGCTCTTGCTTCTTGCGATCGCCAGTAAGCCACAGCATCCCCCTTACCCTATTTTGTGACGGGCTATACAACCGGTCAAATCGCTCTAACCTGCATATCTCACGCCCGACTCTCCGATGTGGCGCGGACACTCCTGTCTGCCGTGTCGAGACTCGTCTCGACACGCGTTCGCGTGTCCGACAAAGTGCCGTAGCCAAGCGTCGGCATGAGTGCCGACGCGGCAGGCAGGAGTGCCTGCGCCACGTCACGCCTGAACACCCGTGAGAAGCTCCGGCTAATGGAATCTCTTGACCCGAAACGCCGTTTTCAACGAGAATCACGGTGGAGGGAGAACCACATGATCGAATTGCCCGCGCTGCCCTACTCCCAGGATGCCCTGAGCCCGCACATTTCCGCGGAAACCATCGAGTATCATTACGGCAAACATCACCGCGCGTACGTGAACAATCTGAACGGCCTGATTCCCGGGACCGAGTTCGAGAACAAAGATCTGGAAAGCATCGTGCGCTCCTCGTCCGGCAAGATCTTCAACAATGCCGCCCAGGTCTGGAACCACACCTTCTACTGGAACAGCCTGACCCCCGCCGGCCCGGGGGCGCCCCGAGGCCGTCTGGCGAGACTGATAGCCGACGCCTTCGGATCTTTCGAAGAGTTCCAGAAGCAGTTCGCCGCCGCGGCCGTAGGGACTTTCGGCTCGGGCTGGGCCTGGCTGGTGAAGAAGCCCTCCGGCGCGATCGAGATCCGAAGCACCGGCAACGCCGAGCCCGCCTTCCTGAACGGCGATGTTCCGCTGCTGACGTGCGACGTATGGGAGCACGCCTACTACATCGATTACCGCAACGACCGCGCGGCCTACGTGAAGGCCTTCTGGAAAGTCGCCAACTGGGATTTCGCCGAGCGGAATCTGGGGTGAGGGCGCGCGGCCTGGCAGGAATTTAGGGGGGCGAATCATGATCGATACGTCTGCTGGCGCCCCGGGTCTCTCTCCGTGGTGGAGACACTCGGCCATCCTCGTAATGATCGCCGGCTTCTCGGTTTTATCTATTGTCACGGTCCTGACCTACACGAACGCTCCACCCATCCCGGAGCAGATCACGGATGCAACAGGAACGGTGTTGTTTACCGGAGCCGACATCCAGACGGGCCAGGAGGTCTTCCTCAAGTACGGTCTCATGGAGCACGGGAGCCTGTGGGGCCATGGGGCCTACCTGGGTCCTGATTACAGCGCGGAGTACCTGCATAGGCTCAGTGAGGTGACCCTGGACACGATCACGACCGGGAGGTACGGGAAACCCTTGGCGCAACTCTCGCCGGACGAGCGGAGCGTGGTATCCGCGCGGACGGCTGCGGCACTTAAGCAAAACCGGTATGAGCCAGCCTCGCGCACTCTACGGTTCTCGCCAGGCGAGGTGGCTGCCTACCGCACCCAGCTTCCCGAATGGAGCCAGTACTTCACCAGGAAGAACGCCGCTCCCGGGCTTCCTGCCAACTATATTCAGAACCCCGCGGAGCAAAAAGCGCTGACCGCCTACTTCGCCTGGGCGGCCTGGGCCGCAGCGGCGAATCGCCCTGGGAAGGACTACTCATACACCAACAACTGGCCGTACGAGCCCATCGCGGGAAACCGACCTTCCACCGAGGCCTACGTTTGGAGCGCCTTGAGCCTCATCACTCTCCTGTCGGGGTTGGGATTGATCCTCTTCGTCGTCGGCAAATTCGACTACTTGGGCTGGAAGGGAGAGGGCGGCGGCGCTCATATCATGCACTCCGCTCCCCTTGCTTTGAAGCTCACGCCCAGCCAGTGGGCTACGGGATGGTACTTCGCCGTCGTTGCCCTCCTGTTCCTGGCGCAATCGTTCCTGGGAGGTGTGCTGGCCCACTACCGGGTGGAGACGGGAGCCTTTTACGGGCTCGACATCGCCCGCTGGCTGCCCTACAACCTAGCGCGCACCTGGCACCTGCAACTCGCCATCTTCTGGATCGCGACGGCCTGGGTGGGCGGCGGTCTTTTCCTGGCGTCGTGGGTAGGCGGCGCGGAGCCCAGACACCAGAAGACCGGCGTCTATGCGCTGCTCGGGGCGCTGGTAGTGGTCGTCGCCGGCAGCATGGCTGGCGAGTCCCTCGGCATCAACGACAAGCTGGGGCAACTGTGGTTCTGGTTCGGTCATCAGGGTTCCGAGTATCTGGACCTCGGCAGGCTCTGGCAGATCCTGCTGGCAGTCGGTCTGCTCTTCTGGCTGTTTCTGATGTATCGGGCGCTGAAGCCCGCGTTCAAGGAGCCCGGCAAGCGCGAACTGTCCTCGCTCTTTCTGTACGCGGCTGTGGCCATCCCGGTCTTCTACCTGCCCGCCCTTTTCTATGGCCCTCACACCAACTTCGCCGTCATCGACAACTGGCGCTTCTGGATCATCCACCTGTGGGTGGAAGGATTCTTCGAGCTCTTCGCGACGGTGCTGGTGGCTATCATGTTCCACCAGATGGGCGTGGTCTCCGCCAAGACCGCCACGCGCCTGATTTACCTGGATGCCATCCTGTATCTCAGCGGCGGGATCATCGGCACGGGCCACCATTGGTATTTCACGGGCCAGGGAACGCTTAACATGGGCCTGGCGGCATGCTTCTCAGCCATGGAAGTGGTGCCTCTGACGCTTCTGACTCTGGACGCCTGGGATTTCATCAAGCTGAGGAAGGCGCAATGTTCCGAGTGTGGCCACGATCTGGCCTGGGGCCAGAAGTGGTCCATCTACTTCCTCATGGCCGTGGGCGTGTGGAACTTCGTCGGCGCGGGGATCTTCGGTTTCCTGATCAACCTGCCGATCGTGTCCTACTTCGAGGTGGGCACCACGCTCACCCCTAATCACGGGCACGCCGCACTGTTCGGCGTCTTTGGGATGCTGGCCTTGGCAGTCCTGGTTTTCTGCTTAAGGGCCATGCAGTCCGACGCCACATGGAAGGAGACGCAGAAATTCGTGCGCGTGGGCTTCTGGGGCGCCAACGTGGGCCTCGCGCTCATGATCCTCCTGGATCTGTTCCCCGGCGGAGTCATCCAGCTCTGGGATTCCATTGCCAACGGTTACTGGCACGCGCGCCGTCTGACATTCCTAATGAGCGGCGCCTACCACAAGCTGGAATGGCTGCGCATGGTGGGGGACGTGGTCTTCCTCTTCGCCGGCGCCCTGCCCATCACCCTCGGCGCGTTGCGCAGCGTGTGGAAAAGGGACCTGGTTCCCACGGGCTGAGGCAAGGGCCGCGGCGAACAAGACCGCAAATGCGGCGCGCCGACAGGTTCGAGTCATCGGACTTCTCAGGACAAAGACTATAACTTAGCGCTACCAAGGAAGCCCCCCCGCCTGATTAGGGCCGCGGGGGGGTTGACACGGCGGCGGTTTTCCGGCATACTCCTATCGACGGTCGATGGGAGACAAAAGCCGGAATATCAGTCCCGATTTCCTGCCCGGCACGCTCGATATGCTCGTGCTGAAGACGCTGAGCCGTGGGCCCAACCACGGCTGGGGAATCGCGCAACACATCCAACAGGTATCGCAAGACGCCCTCAAAATCGGCGAAGGGTCGCTCTACCCGGCGCTGCAAAGGCTGCTACTCGACGATTACGTAAAAGCCGAGTGGGGCGTCTCGGAGAACAATCGCCGCGCGCGCTTTTATCGCTTGACGGCGGCCGGGCGCAATAAGCTGGCCGAGGAAAAGCGCGGGTTCGACGTGCTGCTGGCGGGTATTGCGCGGGTGATGGAGGCGTGAATGGGACAGGCCAGCGCCTTTTGCGGTCTGTTTGGGATGGGCCTTCGACCCGCGGAATTTCATGAAAATCCGAGCAGTGGGCAGGCGGAACCGCCTGCCCCACCGCGCCGGAGTTGGTGGGGCAGGAGGTTCCGCCTGCCTCTTTTCAACCCTTTCGCAGGCTGGTTGACAGACGACAAGAACCGATCGTCTGTCCCACAACCTGGGAACGGCAGGCGAAAGCGCCTGCCCCACAAGGGGCGAGCGTCGGGTTGTTGTGGGGCAGGCGCTTTCGCCTGCCAGCGGTAGAAGAACAAAAGGGCAGGCTCACGAGGGTGCGAGATGAAGAGACTCTGGAGACGGCTACGGCAAGTAGTTCAAGGGCGCAGGTTCGAGGCGGAGCTTGCCGACGAGGTGCGGATTCACCGCGAAATGGCGGAAGATGCCGCGCGGCGGGCGGGGGCCACGGACGAAGAGGCGCGGCGGGAATCGGCGCGGGCGTTCGGCGGGGAGGCTCTCACTCTTGAAGACAGCCGCGCGGTATGGCGCTTCGGGTGGCTCGATTCGCTGGCGCAGGACATCCGGTATGCGCTGCGGGGGTTTCGCAAATCGCCGGGGTTTGCGCTGACCGTGATCGGCACGCTGGCGCTGGGCATGGGCACGCTCGCTACCTCCTTCAGCGTGTTCAACGCGATGGTGCTGCGGCCGTACGCGGTGCGGGATCCGTATTCGCTGTACGCCTTCGGAGGCTGGGGGCAGACCAAGGGCCAGCCCATGCACCTCCTTTCCACGTGGCGAGAGTTTACGGACTTCCGCCGCCAGAATGCCGCGTTTTCCGAAGTCCTGGGCTACCAGAACTGGGCCGGCGCGATGGCCGGCAAGGACGCGTTTGTGCAGGCGGTGACGGGCAACTACTTCAACATGCTGGGCGGCTGCATCTCGATGGGGCGGCCCATTCTCGAAAGCGACGACGGGCCGGGCAACAACGTCACGGTGGCGAGCTACGCCGCGTGGAAGCGCCGGCTGGGAGGCGACCCCAACGCCGTGGGCACGAAGCTCTACCTGCACGGCCGGCCGGTGGAGGTGGTAGGCGTCGCCTGCCCGGAGTTCAATGGCCTGGAGGAAAGGCGCGTCGACTTCTGGGTCTCGATGGCGCTGGCGTCGAGTTTTGGGGAGAACGCGGACATCTTCAGCTCTGAGGCGGAGACGACGCTGACGGTGGTCGGGCGCCTGAAGCCGGGCGTGACGCCGGAGGGGGCGGAGGCGTCACTGCTGGCGTACGGCCGGCAGATGAGCCCTACCTGGCAACGACTCCTGACCGACGCAAGAACCGGCGTCACTACCCGCGTTCCTTACAGAGGGAAGTCCCCGCGTGCTGTGACCCTGCGGCAGAGCGCCAACGTCATGCCGCTCGACCGGGATTCGATCGGCGGATTCCTGCCCATGTTCGCGGCCTTCGGACTGATTCTGTTGATCGCCTGCGCCAACGTCTCGAATATGATGCTGGCGCGCGGCCTCGCGCGGCAGCGCGAAATCGGCATTCGCATCTCGCTCGGCGCGGGGCGCGCCAGAATGGTCCGCCAACTTCTCACAGAAAGCCTGCTGCTGGCCATTCCCGCCGCCTTCGCGGCGTTCGCGGTGGCCTATGGGACCATCGAGGTCGCGGCGTGGATTCAATTGAACGTTCTACACGCGGACAAGAGGTGGACCCTGGGGCTGTGGAACGCCGCGCCCGATCTGCGCGTGCTGGCCTTTCTGCTGGCCACCGCGAGCATAGCCACCCTGGTTTTCGGGCTTGTGCCCGCCATTCAGACGTCACGCTCCCGCTTGGTGGAGGCCAACCGCGGCGAGTTCGACAACGACTACCGGCCCGCGCGCCTGCGCAGCGCGCTGGTAGTGTTGCAGGTGATGGTGTGCGCGCTGCTGCTGATTTCCGCGGGCGTGGCCCTGCGCAGCGAACAGCGCCTGGCGAGGCAGGATTTCGCGGCCGATGCGCGCGGCATCTTCACGGTGCAACTGAACCCGTTCGCGGACGAGAAGTTCCGCCAGCCGGTGGTGGAGCGGTTGCTGTCGCTTTCGAGGACAGCGGCGCTCGGCGTCTGCTACGGCGGGATGGAGGGGCAAAACCTGGGCAGAGTCGCGAGCGAAAATGGAGACTTGCTTACGCCCCTGAGCCGGGTTTCGCCGGAGTCCTTCGACGTCTATGGCATCGCCGTCCGCGGACGGAACTTCTCCACGGCGGAAGCCGAAGCCGAGGCTCCGCTGGCCATCGTGAGCGAGACGGCGGCGCGGCTGCTGTGGCCGCACGGGAACGCCTTGGGGCAGACCCTCAACCTGAAAGACGACTGGACCTTCTACTTAGGCCAGATACCGGCGAAACCCATCCATTCCGTACTCGTGATAGGCGTCGCGCAAGACTCCATTTACAATCTCTTTGGTTCGTTCAACGGTAGAGCTCCGACGCGCGCGCGCGTGTATTTCCCAATGGGGTTGAAGATCAAGTCCGCTTTTCCCACTGTGGTGGTGCGCATGCGCGGCGCCCCCGAATCCGCGCGCCGCGCCGTGGAGCAGGCGGTGGAGGCGGTGGCGCCGGACCAGGCCACGATTTCCTCCGAGCAGGATATTCTGGACCGCCATTTCTACCCGATGCGGGCGCTGGCGTCGATCTCCGGGTGCCTGGGCGTGCTGGCGCTGTTGTTGACCGTGTCGGGCGTCTTCGGCGTGTCCTCGTACGCGGTCACGCAGCGGAGGAAGGAGTTCGGTATCCGGATCGCGCTGGGGGCGGGCGAGGCGGGCATCATGGGCCTGGCGCTGCGGCAGTCGCTGCGGCTGGCGGCGGCGGGCGCGGCGCTGGGCACTCTGGCGGCGCTGGCGGTGGCGCGCGTGATGGCGCACAACATGACGCAGATGGACCTGTTCGACTCGGCAGGCTACGCCGGCGGCGTGCTGGTGGTGATGGCGGCGGCCGTGGTAGCGGCGTGGGTTCCGGCGCGGCGCGCGGTGAAGGTGGACCCGATGGTGGCGCTGCGATGCGATTGAGAAAGTGGGACAGTTCGAGCCATGCCGCCCGAGGCGACACCCGCGAGCATGAAAACATCTCCTTCCACCAACAGGATCAGCAACTTGCGTGCAACCGCGGGGGGGCGAAGCATTTTCAAGAGAGACCATCGTTTTGCGTGGTCTGTCAAGCCCAGACGGGGTGACAGACGACGAAAACCGATCGTCCCACCAGGCTGCAATGCGATTGAGTGGGCGGGCGAAACTCCCGAGCTTGGCTCGGGCGGGCGAGGCATGCCTCGCCCCTACGTGGGGGCCGGGCATGCCCGGCCCTGCGCCAAGCGTCGAGACGAGTCTCGACGCGGCAGCCTGAGAGGCTGCGCCACATAGGTGCGAGATGAAGAGACTCTGGAAGCGATTGCGGCAGGTGGTTCGACGGCGCAGGTTTGAAGCCGAGCTTGCCGATGAGCTGCGGATTCACCGCGAGATGGCGGAAGACGCGGCACGGGGGGCGGGGGCTACGGACGAAGAGGCGCGGCGGGAATCGGCGCGGGCGTTCGGCGGGGAGGCGCTGGCGCTTGAAGACAGCCGCTCCGTCTGGCGCTTCACCTGGCTTGATTCGCTGGCGCAGGATGTCGTCTATGCGCTGCGGGGGTTTCGCAAATCGCCGGGGTTCGTACTCACCGTGGTGGGTACGCTGGCGCTGGGGCTGGGCATTCTGGCAACCTCCTTCAGCGTCTTCAGCGCGATGGTGCTGCGGCCGTACGCGGTGCGCGATCCGTGGTCGCTCTATTCCTTCTATTGGGGGAACCAGGAGGACTTCGCTACCTGGCGTGAGTTCACGGATCTGCGCAAACAGAAGACGGTGTTTTCGGATGTGATCGGGGTCCAGACCGCAAGCGTACCGATAGCCGGGAAGCCGGAGATGGTCGAGGCCGTGTCCGGCAATTACTTCACCATGCTGGGGGGCCGGATTTGCATGGGGCGGCCGATTCTCGAATCGGACGATAGTCCTGGGGCCGCGGCGGTGGCAGTGGCCAGTTACAGTATGTGGGCGCATCGCTTCGGCCGAGACCCGAACATCGTCGGACAGAAGCTCTACCTGGCGGGCCGGCCCGCGGAGGTGGTGGGTGTGGCCTGCCCGGAGTTCAACGGCCTGGAACCGGAGGGCATCTCGGCGTGGGTTTCCCTCGCCGCCTCGGGGACCGTGGCGGGCGGTCCGGACCTGTTCGGGCCCGAGCAACCCGCCAGGCTGATGCCGGTGGGCCGCCTGAAACCGGGTGTCACGGTGGCCGGGGCCAAGGCGGCGCTGCTGACGTATGGGCGCCAGGTGAGCGGGGCCGGGCCGGCCGGCAAGACGCCGGACCGGGTCACCATGATGCAGCGCGCCACGATAGTGCCATTGACGCGCGGAGTAATCACCAGCTTCCTGCCCGCGTTCGCGGCCTTCGGGCTGATTCTGTTGATTGCCTGCGCCAACGTCTCGAACATGATGCTGGCGCGGTGCCTGGCCCGGCGGCGGGAGATTGGCATCCGGATTTCGCTGGGGGCCGGGCGCGGCCGCGTGGTGCGGCAGTTGTTGACCGAAAGCCTGCTGCTGGCGCTGCCCGCCGCCCTGGCGGCTTTCGGCGTGGCCTGGGCGGCCGTGCAGGCGGTCGTGTGGCTGATCGTCAACGAGGTGACGTCTCACGGCGGGGCGGCGGGCCAGACGCGCCCTCTCGACCTTTCCCCGGACTTCAGGGCGTTGGTGTTTCTGCTGGCCGCGGCGGGAATCGCCACGCTGGCGTTCGGCTTGATGCCGGCCATTCAGGCCACGCGCTCCAGCCTGGTGGCGGCCAACCGTGGAGAGTTCACCAACGATTACCGGCCTTCGCGGCTGCGCAACGCGCTGGTGGTGGTGCAGGTGACGGTGTGTTCGCTCTTGCTGATCTCGGCGGCGATCTCGCTGCGCAGCGAGCGGTGGATGGCTTCGCAGGACCTGGGACTCGACCCGCGGGGAGGGTTCAGCGTGGTGGCGGCGGAGAAATTCCGCGGCCCACTGGCCGAGCGGCTGCGCAGCGAACCCCGGGTGGCGTTGGTGGGCGCCGCCAACCTCATCAACTTGAAAGCCGAGGCGGTGGGCAGCGGCGGGCCCGTGTGGTTGCCGTACATGCTGGTATCGCCGGAGTACTTCGACATGTACCGCGTTCCGGTGGTGCGGGGAAGGAACTTCTCGGAGGCCGAGGCGCGGGCGGAAGCCGACGTGGCCGTGATCAGCGAATCCGCGGCACGGAAGCTGTGGCCGGGCCAGGAGGCCGTGGGCCGGACGGTGGTGGTTCCGCAGCGCCAAGTCATGCGCGGCATGACCCCTTGGGTGCGATCGGCGGTGGTGATCGGGGTGGTGCGCGACGCCATCTACGGTTGGGACAACGAGGGGCAGCCGCAAAGAGCCTGTCTGTTCTTCCCGACCCACCCAGCGTCAAAGCTGGGCGTCACGCTGCTGGTGAGCATGAAGAGCGGCATGGGGATCGAGCAGGGGCGGCGCATCATTGAATCCGTGGTGGAGGAGGTGGCGCCCGGCGGAACCGACCGGGTCATGTCGCTCGAAGAACTACAGGCGGCCAGGATGTCTCCGTTCCGCGCCCTGTTCGCCATCACCGGGTTCATGGGAGGGCTGGCGCTGCTGATGACGCTTTCGGGCATTTACGGCGTGCTCTCCTACCTGGTGGGCCAGCGCCGCAGGGAGTTCGGAATCCGCATCGCATTGGGAGCCGAGGGCAAGGACGTGGGGCGCATGGTATTCCGGCAGTCGTTGAAGCTGGCGGCTGGCGGGGCGGTGTTGGGCGCGCTGGCGGCGTGGGGGGTGGCGCGAATACTCACGCATGTCTTGGGGCCCACGGGACCCATCGACGTGTTCGACTGGAGCGGCTACGCGGGCGGGATTCTAGTGGTGATTGCGGCGGCGCTGGCGGCTTCGTGGGTTCCGGCAAGGCGGGCGGTGCGGATCGATCCGGCGGTTACGCTGCGGTGCGATTGAGTGGATAAGGCTCCCGCCTTGTCAATCCGAGCCAAGCTCGGACGGTTGCCGGCGTGGCGCCTGCGTCCGAGCTTCGCTCGGATTGATAAGGCGGGAGCCTTATCCCACGACAGCGCAGCTTCCCCAGCTTCTAATGCAACGCCTTCCAAAGCAGCAGCAGCATCCCCGCGGCTAATCCGGCGCCGGCTTGATACTCTTGGTTCCTTAGATAGAGCTCCGGGCGGAAAGGATTCGGCCTTTTTTCCACCCCTGTAAACCGGGGCCAGAGAGCCGGCACGCGCGCCGCGTACTCCTCGTACTCGGGAAAAAGGCGCCGCAGATGCTGCTGTTCGTTCTGGATCACGGGGAGGTAGATAAGAAGGAACACGGCCGCGAAGAGGATGCCCAGCCACACGTTGCGGGCGGCCGTCACCAGTCCGGCGGCCACCAGCAAGGTCCCCAGGTAAAGCGGGTTGCGGGTGTAGGCGTAGGGGCCGCCGGTGGCCAGCTCGCGGTTCTTGGCCAGACACCCCGCCGCCCAACCGCGCAATGCCATGCCCAGGAGCGCGATGGGAAGGCCGATCGCCAGGGAGCGGAGGGTGGGCTGCGAGAACCACACGAACACGGCCGCCAGGAGGAAACCGCCGGGCACGCGCAAACGGGCCACCGCGTCGGCATAGGGTTTTGGAAACAGCGGCATTAAGAGCTACCTCTCTTGGTCTCGAGGCCGAGCGGGGGCGTCGGCTGAAGCCGACGCGGCACGCTAAAGCGTGCGCCACACATGGCGCCACACATCAGGGGCGCCTCTCGGCCGCGCCGCCAAGCGCGGCGCGCAGGTTTTCGAAGACTTGGTCCGGGGAAACGTCGCACATGCTGGAATCGATCTCCTCACTGCGTTTGTAGGTGGTGACGGCGGAAGGGCTGCGCAGGACGCGCATCCGGCTTTCGTAGGGCCCATTGCGGGCCGGGTCGGTGGGGCCGAAGATGGCTACGCCGGGCCGGCCCAGAGCGGCGGCCAGGTGCATGGGGCCGCTATCCACGCCGACCACGGCGGCGGCGCGGCGGGTGGCGTGAATCAGCCCGGGCAGCCCCGAGGAATGCGCTTCGGCGCCGGCGACCTGGGCCAACTCGGCGGCCGCGGATGGGGGTCCATCGAGAACCAGCGCCATCCCCAGATCGGCGCGCAGGCGCGCCGCCAAAGCGGCGTAGCAGGCAAGCGGCCACTGCTTGCCCCGCCAACCGGCGAGGGGGGAAGCCAGCACGAAATCGCCGTGCGGCAAGTCACCTTCGGGGGCGCCGGGGGGCAGCGGGAACACGCGCAGCGCGGCGGTGGCGCCGGCGGCGGACGCCAAGTCGAGGTTGCGGTCCACCACGTGGGCCGAGGCGCTCGATACCTCGTCGGAATAGAACAGGGCGGCGGCGCGCTCGCGGGCCTGCGTGCGGTGAAACCCGAAGATGCGCGCGGGCCGCGCGCAGGCCGCCGTTACGGCGGATTTGATGAGCCCCTGAAAATCCACGGCGAAATCGTAGCGCTGGGAGCGAATTTCGCGCCAGCTCTCGAGGATGCCGCGGGCGGTTCCGCGGCGCAGCGGCGTCACGCGGTCCACAAAAGGGTTGGCTTCGAGCAGGGGCGCCCAGCGCGGCTCCACCACCCAGGTGATGCGCGCGCCGGGGAAGCTGTTCTTCAAAGACGCCACCGCCGGCAGGGCATGAATGATGTCGCCCATGGCCCCCAGGCGCACCACGAGGATACGGGGGGCAGTCACAGTGGGGCAGGCCTCCTGGCCTGCCTCACCTGGTCTCTTAGCTCGCGAGCGCGGCGCGCTTCGGCCTCTTCCAGGCGCACGGTGGCCACCGGTTTGAGGGAATCGACAAGGGCGCGGGGATCTTCTTCGCCGGCGATCACCACGTAGTCCACCAGGCGCAATCCGGCCGCCAGCTCGGCGCGGGCGCGCTGATCCTGGGCGCCGTTGGCGAGCGGCAACACCACCGCCACCAAGGCCGCCCCGGCGGCGCGTTCGCGCGCCTCACGCAGCTCGCCGAGTAGCCCGGCGCGGAGGATTTCGAAGTGGCCGGTGGCCACCGCGAGGGACGCCGGCAGACGCCGCGCGGCGGCCGGCGTCAGGATCTTGCTTCGCGTGTCCATGTCTGGCCTGACAGCAGCTCGGCGGCCGCCGCGGTAACGCGCGCGGCGGAAACGCGGGTCATGCAGCGGTGATCGATGGGGCATTCCCGCAACAGGCACGGGCTGCACTCGGCGTGTTCGCGAACCACCCGCGCCAGCGATCCGGCGGGGCCCGTGGCGCCGTCGTCGGTGGCCCCAAACACGGCGACGGTGGGGACTTCGAGCGCGGAGGCCAGGTGCATGGCGCCCGAATCGTTGGTCAGAAATAGGCGGCAGACCGCGGCCAGGTCGATGAATTCCCCAAGGGTGGTCTCCCCGGCCAGGTTGCGCGCCTCGATGCCCGCCCGCCGCAGCGGCTCGGCGACGGTCTCACACAGAGGGCGCTCGGCGGCGGACCCGAACAGCAGCACGCTGGCGCGGAGCGCGCCCGCCAATTCCCCGCCCGATTCGGCGAACCGCTCCGGCAGCCATCGCTTGGCGGCGCCGTAGGCCGCTCCCGGGCTGATTCCGACGACCGGACCGGCGATCCCTAACGCGGCCAGGCGCCGGCCGCCCGCCTGGCGCGCCGCATCCATGCCGCCCAGCGTTATGACGTCGCACTTGGGGTATTGTTCCAGCAGCCCCGCGCGGCGCAGCAGCTCGAGATAGTAAAAGCGCTGATGCCGCGGAATCTCGCCAGGTTGCGGCGCGGGGACGGCATGGGTCAGCAGCAGCCCGCGCGCGTCGCGGTTATAGCCAATGCGCAGGGGGATGCGCGCCATCCACGCGAGCAGCGCGGCGTCGAAGGCGTTGGGCAGCAGCACGGCGGCGTCGAACCGCTCTTGTCTGATCCGCGCCGCGAGCTGGCGGCGATCGCGCAGGCCCCTGGGCTTGGGATAGACGATGACGCGGTGGATGGCGCTTTCGCGCGCATAGACATCGGCCACCGAGGGGCGCGCGACCATCGCGATTTCGGCCGCGGGCAGCGCGGCGCGGAGCGCGCGAACAGCGGGCAGAGACATCACCACGTCGCCCAGCCAGTTGGGGCCGCGCACCAGCGCTTTCGAAATCGACGCCGGGTTGAGGGGCACTGTCCCCAGAATACCAGTGGGACAGACGATCGGTTTTCGTCGTCTGTCGGAGAGTGCCTGCTGCCCGCAAAATATCACAAATAACATGAGGAGCCAGCATCGCAAGGCGTCGCCCAACCGCTCCCTAACGGTCGCGGCTCAATAACGATCTGGCGAGCCGCGACCGTCAGGGAGCGGTCGGAATAGTGGTCGCATGGCAGGCCCAAGGCGCTTTTTCGACCCTGTCAACTCCGGGGGCCCTGGCGCCTGACAGACCACAAAAAGCGATGGTCTGTCCCACCGCCGCAAAAAAACAATTTGCAATAGAAATGTTTTCTGATATTCTGGAATCGCTCTGGCACGCAAAATAGGCCGCGAGACGTATGGACACAGCCGCGCAAGGCATTTTGACTCGCGATGAAATGGAGAGCAGGCGCCTGCTGGCAGCCCAGGACCTGCAAAGGGGACTCCGGCAGTCCCAGGTGGCCCGCAAATACGGGGTCAGCCGGACCACGGCGTCGCGCTGGCATCGCGCGATTGACGGCAAGGGCGTGGAGGCGCTGCGCAAGCGGCGCGCTCCGGGGCGCCCCAGCCGGTTGAAGCCGGAACAGCTCCGGCTCGCCGCTCAAATCTACCAGACCGGCCCGCGCGCCGCCGGGTATACCAGTGACCGTTGGACCACGGTGCGCTTCGCCAGCGCGATTTTCGAGGCCTTCGCCGTGCGCTACGATCCGGATCACGTCGGACGCATCATGCACCGCCTCGGTTTGCGGGCGCGCCGCACTCGAAGCCAGATTCGGGAAATGCCCGCCCTGATGCAGCAGGCGTCATAGGATCGCGGCCGTCCGCGCTGTTCCTCAGCCCTGCGAGCCAACGGCTTGTTATGAAATAACCACTCCAACCGCTCCCTGGGGGTCGCGGCTCGTCAGACCGATAACGAGCCGCGCCCGTGAGGGAGCGGTTGTCGGCGATTCTCCTGTCAGGCCCCAATCATGCCCGGATCGAGCGCCGAACGGTATTATCATACGTGTTCCAAACCGTCGGCTGGCGGCGGACCGGGCAGGCCGGGCGCCGAAGGCCGATGGCGGAAGGCTCGATTGGAGGCCCCCTTGTCAACTCCTGCGCTCGCCACCCGGCTTCCCGAGAACGCCTACACGCCACTCCCTCCGGGGGTTGCCTACCAGCCCGTTGTGCCTGCCTGCCAGGCGCCGCCCGAGCTCACCGCGCGGTCGATCTGGTGGGGGCTGTTCCTGTGCGTGGTGTTCACCGTCGCCTCCGCCTATTCCGGGCTCAAGGTGGCGCAGGTGATGGAGGCGGCCATTCCCATTTCCATCCTGGCTATCGGCCTGTCGCGGATGTATCCCCGGCGCTCCACCCTGCTCGAGAACGTTATCATCACCGGCATCGGCGGCCTGGCCGGCTCGGTGGTGGCGGGGGCGGTGTTCACGCTGCCGGCGCTGTACCTCCTCAAGCTTGACCCGCATCCCGTGCAGACCATCTTCATCTGCCTGGCGGGCGGATGCCTCGGGGTGCTGTTTCTCATCCCCCTGCGCCGCTATTTCGTGCGCGACATGCACGGCGTGCTGCCTACGTTTGGTTCGCCTCGCTGCGCCGGAGCACGAGCATGTGATGAGATAGCCAATCCGGACCGCTCCTTGACGATCGCGGCTCGCCAATGGCCGTTAGTGAGCCGCGACTGTAAGGGAGCGGTCGGAATGACAAAATCCTAAGGAGGCCGCCGAGTGAGCGCGCGCTTCAACGAGCTGGTTGGCAACGCCATTCTGGGCGTCGATACACTATGGGGCGGTGATGTACTGTGCGCCTCCGGAACGGGCCGCTTCATCGCCGATTCGTGGTTCTCCGACGAGCCGCTGCCACTCGCATACACCCACCCCGCCGCCGCGCGCGTCCGTCAAACTGGCGGCGTTTCGGCCAAGACGCCGGATCGCGAAGCCTTAGAGAGCTATCTGGCCGACGTGGATATCCCCGGCGCCATCGCGGCGCTGAGGGCCGAATCCAGCGGCCTACGCGGCCAGTACCTCGCCGGCCTGGCCCTGTGCTTCGAAATCATGTGGGACCTGGCCATGGAGCTGCTCGGCCGCGGCCCCGCCGTCCCCTATGCGCGCTGCGTGCTGGCCTCCACCGGCCGCCCGCCCGAGCCGTCCCATCCGGAAGCCAAGCGGGAGCGCGTGGCCGAGCTGCTGGCCAGCGCCGGCTTCCCCTCCGACGATCGCGCCGGGCTTCTCGCCGCCGTGGACGCCTGGCGCGGCACGCACAGGGTTCCCATGGCCTCCATACGCGCCCTGGGCGCCGCCGTCATCGCCCAGTTCGACCAGTTGACGGCCGCCCACGTCGCGCCTCACCTTCCGCCCGCGCTGGGCACGGTCCCGCGCGCCAACATCGAGTTCCTGCCCATCAAGGACGCCTGGTTTTCCGGCTCCATGAACTACCTCGGCCGCGCCCGCCGCGCCGACGGCAGCCCGGAATACGAAGCCAGTTATGAGATCAACGCTTCGCTCGAGATCTCCTTCCCCGAGTTTCTCCAGTTGGTCAGCCACGAGGTGGTCCCCGGCCACGTCACCACCTTCGCTTATCTTCAGAACCTCTACGTGCGCGGGTTAGTGGGGTTCGAAGCCTCGGTCCTCACCATGAACACGCGGGCCGCCGCCCTGTTCGAAGGCATCGCCAACAACGCCATCCTGATGGCTCATGGAGCGCTCGAAGTGAGCGAGCTGCCCGACCGCGATCTTCAGATAGGCGTCCTGCTGGCGCTGTTGCAGGACGACGCCAAGAACCAGTCGTCGTTTCTTACCTGGGGCCAGGGCGTGGCGCAACCGGACGTGGCCGCCGCGCTGCGCAACGATTTCCTGGTGTCCCCCGAGCGCGCCGCCAAGCTCTCCGGCGCGTGGGGGCTGCATCCGCTTCTGGGACGGATGTACCTTCCGGCCTACCGCGCCGGCACGGAAGTGGTGGCGCAATTGCGCCGGCGCTATCCCGCTGATCGGGTCCTGCCCGCGCTATATGGCTGTCGCGGCCTGGTGGACGTGGTCACCGTGGAAACGGCGCTCGCATCCGGGTAGTCCGGGACTGCCTCAAAGCGGGTTAAACTGCTTTTAGGCCAACCGCTCCCTTACGGTCGCGGCTCAATAACAAGCCGCGACCGTGAGGGAGCGGTCGCCTTGGATCGGTCCATATGCCCGCGCGCGTCCGCCGCCACGGTTGAGTGAGGATGATGGTTTGATAAACGGAAAGCGTATCGTAGTGGTTTTGCCGGCGTACAACGCCGAAAAAACCCTGGAGGCCACCGTACGCGAGCTTCCCGAACTCGTGGACGAACGCATTCTGGTGGACGACCACAGCAGCGACGAGACCGTAGCCATGGCCCACCGTCTCAACCTGATCGTCGAAGTGCATGAAAAGAACCGCGGCTACGGCGCCAACCAGAAGACCTGCTACGCCAGGGCCCTGGCCTGCGGCGCCGACGTGGTGGTCATGACCCACCCCGATTACCAGTATTCGCCGCTATTGGTTACCGCCATGGCCAGCATGGTGGCGTACGGAGTCTACGACCTCGCGCTGGGCTCGCGTATTTCGGGCGGCGGCGCCTTGCGCGGAGGCATGCCGGTCTACAAGTACATATCGAACCGCCTTCTCACCATCAGCCAGAACCTGCTGATCGGCGCCAGCCTCTCCGAATACCATACCGGTTATCGCGCCTTTAGCCGGGAATTGCTCCTGTCGCTGCCCTACGACCGCAACTCCGACGATTTCGTCTTCGACAACCAGATGCTCGCGCAAGCCGTGATGTTCGGCGCGCGTATCGGCGAAATCTCCTGTCCCACGCGCTATTTCGCCGAGGCGTCCAGCATCAACTTCCGCCGCAGCGCGGTTTACGGGCTGGGCGTCCTGCGCACGTCCGTCCAGTTTCTGCTGGCCAAGTGGGGCTTTCACCGGGCCCCGATTTTCCAGTTCTCCCCGCGTCCGGCCCAGCCCGATCCGGTTCCCGCACTGTCCGACGGCCGGCGATGAGCAACGGGGAGATTCGCGCCGAGCCCCGCCTGAACCTTCTGCTGTTCGCGTTGCTGGCGCTGTCGATCGTCCGGCTGTGGCTCATGCCGCTGGGCTCCAGTTTCTGGGTGGATGAGATGGGCACCGTGTTCGTGGTCGAGCACGGCGCGGCCCATCCATCGCTGGCCGTTGCGCCGCAGGTTCCCAAGTCCATCTACTATGCGTTGCCGCGCGCCGCTTCCGCCCTGTTGGGATCCTCCGAAATCGTGTACCGCCTGCCATCCACCCTGGCCATGGGCCTGGCGCTCTTTCTGATCGCGCGCCTGGCGGCGCGGCTGATTCATCCGCGCGCGGCCTGGTTCGCGGCGTTCGTTTGCCTGGCGCTGAGCGGCATCGGCTACCAGGCGGCCGACGCGCGCCCGTACGCCCTCGGCACGCTGGCGGCGGCCGCCGGCGCGCTCGGGCTGGTCCGCTGGCTCGATGCCGGGCGCTGGCGCGATGGCCTGCTTTTCGCGTGTTCCGCCGCGCTGCTGTGGAGGGTCCACCTTATTTACTGGCCCTTTTACCTGGAGTTCGTCATCTATGCGGCCGCACGCCTGCTGCGCCGTGAGTCGCGGGTGGGATGGCTGCCGGTGGCCGCTGTGTTTGGTATCATCGGCCTGGCGCTGGCGCCGGTGTTACTGGACGCACTGGCTTTATTCCGCGAAGCCCGGGCGCACGTGATTGTCGAGCCTCCCAGCCTGCATGCTTTGGAACACTTGCTGCGTTGGAACGTGGTACTTATATGCGGCGGCGGCGCATGGCTTCTCGCCCGCATCTTGCGCTGGCCGCGGCCCGCGAATCCGGTTTCCGGTACATCGCTCACGCTGGCGCTGGCATGGTGGTTGTGCCAGCCCATCGCCCTTTTCGCCTTCTCCCGGCTCACCGGCAACAGCGTTTTCGTGACCCGCTATCTTTCGATCATGCTGCCGGGCGTGGCGCTGAGCGCCACCGCGCTGGCCGCCGGCTCGATTCCGCCGGCGCACTGGAAGCGGCTGGCCGCGCTGGCAGGGGTCGCCGCGCTCCTTTTGCAGGGCCAGTGGACCCGCGTGTGGCCCGTTCACGAGCACTCCGACTGGCGCGGCGCCGCCCGCCAGGTGAACGCCCTCGTGCCCGGTCCTGTTACTCCCGTAATCTGCCCCAGCCCTTTTATCGAAGCCCGCCCTCCGGTCTGGCGCCCCGACTACCCGCTGCCGGGCTTCCTTTACTCGCACCTGCCCGTGTATCCCATCGCCGGCAAGCTCATCCTGTTCCCGTTCGCGACGTCCCCCGAAGCCGAAGCCTACGCCGCCACGCTTACGCGCGAAACGCTCTCTTCTTCCGGCCGCTTCCTAATCTACGGCGGCAACGGCCCCGCCAGTTTCTGGAGCAAGTGGTTCGCGGCCCGGCCCGAGTTGGCCGGCTGGAGCTATATTCGCCACACTCACGGCGATGTGAACGTAGTGGAGTTCAATGCGCCAGGGCCAGACGCCGGCAGCTCAGTACGACGAGGCGCAAGCTCCGGCTCGCCGCCCAGACAACTCAACAGCCAGGGGCGAGTTCCGACAACTTAACCCAGAAGGCGGGCTGCGACAGGCGGCAACGCGAAGAAGGTTCGGCGTAAAGCGGATGCGCGGACATGGACTCCCAGATCTCCTTCAGCGACTGCTTCTGGATGTTCCCGAACGAGTAAGGCGTGAAATCGCAGGGAGAGACGTCGCCATTGGCGCGCAGATGGACTTGCACCATTCCGGCGGGGCAGCCTTCGGCCACGCAGGGATAGGCGATGCTCGAAAACATGGTTTGGTGGATGATGCGCGGGTAGTCGGGCTTTTCGGTGTACTTCGCACGGAACTCGACGATGCGCCGGGCGTCTTCTTCGCCGAGCATGCAGTCGCGCTGCGCCGAGAGGCGCCCAGCCGGGATGACGTCGAACAGGAAGACCTCGAGGACATTGAGCGAACGGGCGAGGTCCATCATGGCGTCGAGTTCGCCGTTGCGGATGTTCTCCTTGGTTGCGTAAGTGGACACGCCGGTCAGGATGCCGGCATCCTGACACAGTTTGAGCCCGCGGTACGCCTTCTCGGCCAGACCAGGGCGCCGGCGATGGATGTTGTGCCGCTCGGCGTCGAAGTGGTCCAGGCTGACGAACACGCCGTAAACGCCCGCCTGTTTGAGCCTGGCGACGGAGCGTCCGATCAGGAACTCGCCGTTGGTGAAGATGGTGCAGACGCTGCGGCGCTTGTCGACCGCGGCGATGAGGTCGTAGATTCTCCGGTAGAGCAAAGGCTCGCCGCCGGTAAGCACGACGCAAGTCGTGCCGAGATCAAGGGCCTGGTCGACGACGCTTTTCAGCTCCTCGAAGGCGAGGGCGCTGTGCTCCCGCCGGGTCTTCTCCTGGTAATCGGCCGCCGAGCAATGCAGGCAGTCGCACTGGCAGTTATAAGTGACTGCCATGGTGATGACGTGCGGCGTACGTCCGGCCAGGGCGAAGCTCACGGGGGCGGCGGCGGCCCCGTTGGACCGGAGCATGTTCTCCATGATCAGCTTGACCCTGCGCCTGGCCGCGGGAGAGCCGAGCGGCGGGGTGAGCAGGGAGAACGCCTTGCAGCCGTCCTCCAATTCGACCAGAGGCTTTCCGCCGACGTAATAATCGTCCTGGGCGTGGCGGTAGTTCGCCATCGTATTCCGGATCGCGCTCCGTTGCCACGCTTTCAGATCAGAATTCACACGATTCACCAACCGAGGGCGTCCTGGAAGGAACGCAACAGGGCTTTCAGCCGCAAGAGAAGACGGTATCGCATCGCGTTCCGGTCCGTCAAGCAGGGCAGCGCCGCGCCATCCACTCGCGGCCTGGCCGGCAAGGCGGCTTCGAATTCGGCGGCGGCCGCTTGGGCCTCCTCAGCGCCGCGACCTCGGGACTTGCGCCGATATTGCGCATGATGTATCGTAAGATATATCATGCGTAACGAATCCTGGACATCACATGGGGGCCCTTGGCCTTGGTCGGGAATGGCTTTTGGCCACCGCGCCCGATTTTTCGAATCCGGCGAAGTCCGGCTCGCGATCCTTTCGCTGCTTAGCGAAGGGCCCAAACATGGCTATCAATTGATGAAGGAAATGGAGGAACGGTCCGGCGGGCTCTACCGCGCCAGCGCCGGAAGCGTGTATCCTACCCTTCAGTTGCTCGAAGACGAGGGTTTGATCGAGGCCGGGCAGAAAGAGGGGAAACGCGCTTACAGCCTCACCGACGCCGGCCGCGCCGAACTGGAGAAGGACCCCGATGCCGTGCGCCGCATCTGGGAGCGCGCCGAGAAGTGGGAGGAGTGGGGGCACTACATGAACCCCGACACCTTCTCGCTCATGAAGCCGTGGATGGCTTTGGGGAAGGCTGCCTGGCAGGCCGCCGTTCGCGTGACCGGCAAGCGCGAGGGAGAAGAGCGGCTGCGCGAAATTCTGGAACGCGCGCGGCATGAACTGGAGCAACTGTAGGGTGTTCGGAGGCGCCCCGCATGGGAATCGGCATTCGTATTGAGGATCTGCGCAAGGTGTACGATACGCCGCCGCCCATGGCGGCCCGCGGGGCAGGTTTCGCCTGGTCGCCCGGCCGCGGCGCCCGCCGCGAGCCGAAGAAGAAAACCGAAGTGGTCGCTCTGGACGGCATCTCGCTCGCAATCCGCCCCGGCGAGGTCTTCGGCCTGCTGGGGCCTAACGGCGCCGGCAAGTCCACCACCATTGGCATCCTCACCACCCGCGTCCAGCCCACCGGCGGACGCGCTTTCATCGGCGATTTCGATGTCTGGCGGGAGCCGGTGAAGGCCAAGCGCCTTATCGGCGTAGTCCCGCAACGGCCCAACCTCGATTTCGCCCTCACCGCCCGCGAAATCCTGCTTTTCCACGGCGCCTACTTCGGCCAAAGCGTCCGCGAGCGAACCCGCCGCGCCGGCGAGCTGATCGAAAAGTTCAAGCTCGCCGACCGCGCCGATCACATGGCGCGCACCTTCTCCGGCGGCATGATGCAGCGCCTCTCCATCGCCCGCGCCATGATGCACGATCCGGAGGCGCTGTTCCTCGACGAGCCTTCCGCGGGCCTGGACCCGCAAACGCGCCTGCTCCTCTGGGAGATCATCCGCGACTACAACCGCGAGGGTAAGACCATCGTCCTCACGACGCACTATATGGACGAGGCCGATTCGCTGTGCCAGCGCCTGGCCATCATAGACCACGGCCGCATTATCGCCCAGGGGTCCCCGAGGGAGCTCAAATCGTCCATCCCCGGCGGCTACCTGCTGCGTCTGCGTTTCGACAGCGCCCCCGAGCCCTTGCTCGAAGCCTTGCGCGCCATCGAGGGCGTGCGTGAGGTCCATTCGGCCGACCACGTGGCCGCGGACGTGTATTCCGACCACGGCGGATCTCTTATTCCCGCCATTGTGGCCGCGTGCCAGGCCGTGGGCGTGGAATTGCGCGATATCCACATCGAAGAACCGAGCCTCGAAACCCTTTTCCTGCATCACACCGGAAGGAGCCTGCGCGATTGAACTGGAAAACCTTTTACGCCATGTTGCAACGCGACGGGCATGTGGCCCGCCGCAACCTGCTCCCCATGCTGCTCCAGAACCTGTTGCAGCCGCTGTTGCTGGTGTTTGTCTTCGGCCGCGTCCTCACCACCAGCGGCATGATGCGGGCCGGCTTCAAGGACGTGCTGCTGCCGGGCATCATGGCCATCAGCATGCTTCTCTCCGGCGTGCAGGCCGTGGCCATGCCGCTCATCACCGAGTTTCAGTTCACGCGGGAAATCGAAGACCGCCTGCTGGCCCCCATGGAAAACGGCTGGCTGGCGGTGGAGAAGGTGGCGGCGGGAATGATCCAGGCGCTGGTGGCGGGGATGGTGGTCATCCCCGCCGCGTGGCTGCTGCTCGGCTCGGGCGTGCACATCAGCTTCGCCCACCCGCTCGAGTTCGCCGCCATCTGCCTGCTGGTGGCGCTGTGTTCGGCCTCCGGCGGGCTCACGCTCGGGTGCACGATTGGGCAAACGCAGATCGGCCTCATGTTCAGCCTGGTGCTGGCGCCGATGATGATGTTCGGCTGCGCCTACTACCCCTGGCGCGCGCTGGCCGCTTTCCCGGGCCTGCAATACGCGGTGCTCATCAATCCGCTGGTCTACGCCAGTGAAGGCCTGCGCGGGGCACTTGTACCGCAAGTGCCGCACATCCCCGCCGCCGTGGTATTGGCGGCCCTGGTGGTGATCGACGCCGCGCTGCTGGCGGCGGGACTGAACCGGTTTCGGAAGAAGGCGGTGGGTTGAGGCGGGGTCACATGGTGGGGCGGCCGTGCGCAGGTGTTTCCGCAGCTTACGATTATGCTGACGAAGAAGGAAGTCACTGGGGTCCTAGATTCAGGCCGCCCTGTGTGGTTTATGCTGAAGGGGTGAAGGTCCTGTTGGACGTGCTGTTGGCGTGGGTGCTGGCAATGTCAGCGGCGGCGCAAACACCGGGTTCTCAGCCACCCGAAACGGTAAAGTATGACGCCAAGCACCCACCCCGCTTCGACGACTTTCCCGTAGCCGAGGATTGGGATCAACCACCAGCACCTTTGAAGTTGACTATCCGTTCAGAGCGCATGTTCCGAACGCAATTGGCGAACGCCGCAAAAGAACCGCCGAACTTTGCGGGACACTACAGGATTACTTTTTGGGGCTGCGGGTCACTATGTGGCGCTGGTGCTGTTGTTGACCTTCAGACAGGATCAGTGTTCCCCCCGCCGCTCGGAGCACATGGGGACGGATGGGCCCGCTGGATCATATCACCGGCCCTTTTTGAAGGCTCTGCGGTTGACTTCCGGATCAACAGTCGATTGCTGGTGGTCAAGAGCGGAATCAACTACTCAGACGCACGCAAAGCGAATGTTCCTGATGCGCACTATTTCGTTTGGGAAGACAACCGCTTCCGTCAACTCCTTTACGTGTCTGGGAAGCAGCCTTCCGCCGCAAACCCTACCAGGCCCGATCATCATTTCGGTTCAGAGCGATGACGCAGATGTGAAGTCGGCGTTCATTTCGAATTCCGGCCCGGCATAAACGTGAAGACTTACTTCCACCTCGATATGGACGCCTTCTTCGTCTCCGTGGAAGAGCTCTACGATCCATCTCTCAAGGGCAAGCCCGTAGTAGTGGGCGGGCGTCCCGATCAGCGCGGCGTGGTCTCGGCCGCTTCCTACGCGGCGCGGAAGTTCGGCGTTCATTCGGCTCTGCCGCTGCGCACGGCTTACAAACTTTGCCCACAGGCCATCTTCGTGGAGGGCCACATGGAACGCTATCGCGAATACTCCCGCAAAGTATTTGAAGTCCTGTGTTCCTTCTCGCCCCTGGTGGAGATGGCCTCCATCGACGAAGCCTGCCTGGACCTCACCGGCGCCGAACGCCTCCATGGCCCGCCCATGCGCGCCGCCCACCTGCTGCACGAGCGCGTGAAAAGGGCCACCGGGTTGAACTGCTCCATCGGCATCTCTACTTCCCGCATGGTGGCGAAAATCGCTTCGGACCAGGCCAAGCCCAACGGCGTCCTGTGGGTGATACCGGGCCAAGAGGCCGCGTTTCTTGCGCCGCTCGACGTGCGCAAGATCCCCGGCGTGGGAAAGGTGACGGAAAACAACCTGCACATGTTGGGCATTCGCAAGGTGGGCGACCTGGCGCGCCTCGACGAAGCCTTCCTCGAAAAGCGCTTCGGCCAGTGGGGGCTCGCGCTGGCCGGCAAATCGCGCGGCCTGGACGCCGGCGGCTGGTTCGATTCGGAAATCGGCGCCGCCGCGGGGCCCAAATCCATCAGCCATGAGCACACGTATTCCGAGGACACCGCGGAGCAGGCGCAACTCGAAGCCACGTTGGCGCGCCTCAGCGAGTTGGTGGGCCGGCGTCTGCGCGAGCACGGCCTGCGCGCCCGCACCGTCCAGCTCAAATTGCGCTATTCCGATTTCTCCACCATCACCCGCGCCCAAACGCTTGAGCGCGGTACGGACCTCGACCCCGAGATCTTCGATGAAATCCGCCGCCTGTTCCGCGCCAACTGGAAGCCCGGCGCCAAAGTGCGCCTGCTCGGGGTGCACGCCGCAGCGTGGGACGAAGCCGGCGGCCAACTGAGCCTGGAAGGCGAGGAGCGCCGCGAGAAATGGCAGCGGGCCCTGGCCGCGGCGGACAAGCTGCGCGACCGGTTCGGAGAATCGGCCGTCTCCCTGGCAGGCGGCCTGGGCGCCAGGTTCCGCGAGCGAACCCACGAAACGCCTCCGGACCTGCCGGGCCGGAAGGGGTAGCCAAACCTCCGACGCGGCGCACGCACTCGTATGCGCTGCGTCGAGACTCCTGGTCGGGTATGGACACTCTGTCGGGACCAGGCGTCGGCACGCACGGTGCGTGCGCTACGTCGGAGTGGTCACTTGTTTCCAGACAGGCCCGGCGACCGGATGGGGAGCGCTTGCGCCTAGCGGTCAGGTATACTGTTCGTGTTCTTGCAACGACTGTTGGGAAAGGATGGGGAGAATCATGGATCGTCGTCAATTTCTGAAAACGGGCGCCGCGGGGTTAGCCTGGTCGGCTGCCGGGGGTTATGCGGCGGAATTCGCCGACTCGCGGCCGCTGCGCGTGGGCCTGATCGGCTGCGGATGGTACGGGAAGTCCGATATATTCCGGCTGGTTCAGGTAGCGCCAGTCGAGATCGTCTCGCTCTGCGATGTCGATAAGCAAAACCTCGAGACCGCCGCGCAATGGTCCGTGGAGCGCCAGGCCTCCAAGAAGAAGCCGCGCCTGTTCACGGACTACCGCGAGATGCTGAAGCAAAAGGACCTGGACATGGTGGAAATCGCCACGCCGGATCACTGGCATGCGCTGCCCATGATCGAGGCGGCCAAGGCCGGCTGCGACATGTACGTGCAGAAGCCGATCTCGGTGGACGTGGTGGAAGGGCAGGCCATGCTCGCCGCCGCCCGCAAATACAATCGCGTGGTGCAGATCGGGACCCAACGGCGCAGCACGCCGCACCTCATCGAAGCGCGCGACATCGTGAAGCAGGGCAAGCTCGGCGCGATTGGCCATGTCGAGATCTTCTCCTATGGCGGTGGCCGGGCCGCCAACCCTCAGCCCGCTCCCGTGCCCGACACCCTGGATTGGGATTTCTGGCTTGGACCGGCCCCCATGACGCCATACAGCCCGGACATCCAACGGAATTGGCGCGCTTACATGGCGTACGGCAACGGCACGATTGGAGACATGGGCGTCCACATGCTCGACATGGTCCGCTGGTTCATGGACCTGGGCTGGCCGAGGCGCATCTCTTCGTTCGGCGGCATCCGCGTTCTCAAGGGCAGCAAGTCCGACATCTCGGACGACCAGACCTCGATGTTCGAGTTCGACAATCTGACCGTGGTGTGGCGGCACCGCCGCTTCGGCGCGCAGCCGGATCCGGATTACAACTGGGGCGCGATCCTATACGGCGATCAAGGCACGCTCAAGGCCGGCGTCATGGCGTACGACTTCATCCCCCTCAGAAACGGACAGAAGATCCACAAGGACGTCACCTACGAGCTGGAGCAATACCCGGTGGACAAGACGGAGCCGCGGCTGGAGAGACACGTGGCGCCCGCCATCCGCGGCCACATGAAGGATCTTCTGGCGAACATCGCCACCCGCGGAAAGCCGGTCGCCGACATCGAGCAGGGCTACATTTCGTCGTCCTGCTGCATCCTGGCCAATATCTCGACGCAACTCGGCCGCACTCTCCAGTGGGACGCCCAGAAGGGCTTGGTAGTGGGCGACGAAGAAGCCAACCGGCTCTTGCGCCGGCCGTACCGCGGACCCTGGGTGCATCCGGAGGTCAAGACGGTCTAGCTGCCTGTCCCGCGGAGTGCCTGTTGTTGGTGGCGCAGGCGATCGCCGAGCATGCACTCCGCCGCCGGGCGGCGTCAGAATCGCCGCTAGTCGATGCCTACGAGGCGTCCGCCCAATACTCCGTCGTGGATTGAACCGTTTTGAAGGTGCATTGGATCGCCCTTTGGGTTGTTGAGGTGGACTTTTGGCGCCGGGTAATTCTCGGTCCTGTACGCGAAAGCCTGCACCTTCTCACTCACTGCGTAGATGTTGTAGAATCCGCCTTCGGTCTGGCCCACGAGCTCGGGGACCACGTGGATCGAGCGGACGCCGCCAGGCGCAGACGGGTCCCCGAAGTCCACGTAAAACTCAAACTCGGATTTTATGGCGGTGGGGACAACGATACGCGCCTTAATATACTCGATTCTGAGACGGCTACCGGCGGGAATCTCTTTGTCGGCCGTGACGGAGCAATTGCCGCTATTGCTGGGAATCGCGCACTCGAACTGCGCCTCGTAAACCCGCTCCGTCGCCTGGGGCGCGGCTCCCGCCACTCCCGGGCCGACGCCTGTCACCGCCAGCGCCGCGGCGGAAATGGCCAATCCGAGAACAATTGACGGACAATTCCTCAAAGTATGCATCTTGACTTTTTCCCCTTTCAGCGCGACATGGAATCCGCCCACCTACGATCTCCATTTCCGACTTGGACTCACGGCCGCATTATACGCCTGCGCGGCGCAGACGATCCCTCTTTGTCTCTTCGGTTTTTCGACCGCCCTTTGTTCCGCACCGAACCGCTCCGGGCCAGCCCGGGCCTACTTCCGCGGCTTGTAGGTCTTAGTGAAGTTGTTGCGCGCGTTGGTGACGGTGAACGCGCCGTCCGGCTGGACGGAGACTTTGATCCACTTGCCATCGGGGCTGCCCTCTATGTTGGCAATGTAGTCCGGTGAGACATTGGCCTTCTCTCCGCCCGCGATCAGATAGTGCATCTGCCAGTAATCCTCGAGCCCGGGCGATGATTCGACGGTTTGGAACACCTCCGCCGAGGCGCCCTTGCTCGCTCCATTGTCCGCGATCACTACCCGCGGGCGGAGTGCGTGGACCATTATCGGCGAGTTGGCGTTGTTGGTTCCGTGATTGGCGGTCATGTAGAGGTCCACCGCGCCTACGCGATTGACCGGGCACATCAGCTCGCGGTCCTTGTTCCAGGTCAGATCGGCTGGATCCAACATACGGAACTTGCCATACGTGACCAGAAGCGTAATCGCCTGGGAGTTCTCGTTGGTATCGTGGTTGTCTAAGATTCCGCGCTCATCGAGGCCCCAGACCTTACGGGGAGTCGTATCGCAAGCCGGGTTCGGCTGGCCTGCGCCCTTGAGCGGCTCCGTGATCGCCTTCCCCGCAGCCATGACCACCAGTGCGTCGAAACCCTTGATCGGAATCTTGTCGCCGGCTTTCACGACGAGGCGCTTGGCCTTGGCCGCGAGGGCCATGTACGCGTCCACGTTTTTGAGATAGCCGGGATCGTTCAGTTGAACGTTGGCGCCGTGGTCCACGAAGGTTACGATGGGCACGCGCGCCGCCAGCGCGGGAACGCCGCCCACGTGGTCGCCATCGTAGTGCGACACCACCATATAATCGATCTTCCCGACACCGAGGGCCTTACAGGCTTCCACGATGCGGTTCGCCTCGCGGCCGCCGCCGGCGTCGATAACCATACTCTGGCCGGAGGGCGAAACCAGCAAAAGCGACTTCCCTCCTTCAACATCGATCACATACATGTCGAGCGTCCTGGCCGCTGACAGGGCCGAGACCATCAGGAGAACGAATACCGCAGTTTTTGTGAGTCTCATGGTCTATATCATCCAGAAGTTCCGTTTTCGCCTCCTGGCCACTTGCGATTATACGACCAACAGCCTCCATTGGAGCCGTTTCTTTCAACCTCTCTTCCGGGCGGCCGGAGATGGTATTATTTCGGAAGTCATCCGCTTTTGACCGCGAAGCCGGAATTCCGGATCGAGCGGAATGGGGAACCCAGATGGAGTTCCATCTCAAAGCGCGAATTAGCCGCTCAGATGCTCGGACCATTCGCCAGGTTCTTGACCAACTGGCCGCGAAGGGCGCCGTCAAGAAAACGGCCGAAGATTTCATCGTTGAAGCCGCGATGGAAGGAACTGCCGCAAGGCAATTGAATCGCGCGCTCCTTTCCGCTTTGAGAAAGGTGGAGAAAAAGACGACCCTCCGCGCGGAATGGACTTCGAGCGACAACAGTACCGAGAGATTCTTCGACTACGTCTTGAAGAAGACGATCCGGAACTGACATGAATTGACGAATGGACGACCCTTCGAGCAAACCCGTCCCCTTGGTGGGGTCCGCCTCACCATCGCGCGGGCCGGGGCGTATGACAGAGATCTTTCGGCGCCGTCCAAGGCCCGCGCCACCTTGTACAATGCAGATACCCCATGCCCGCGAACGGACCGTATCTGATCCTGATGACGGTGGCCGCGATTGCGCTGCTGCTGGCCCTGATCCTGGTGGCGAAGCTGCATGCATTCCTGGCGCTGATGGTCTCCAGCATGGCGCTGGGCCTGGCGGCCGGCATGCCGCCGGATAAAGTCCTGAAATCCATCCAGGGCGGATTCGGAGATGCGCTGGGGTTCATCGCGGTGGTGGTGGGGCTGGGGGCCATGATCGGCCGCTTTTTGGAGCACTCCGGCGGCGCACGCGTTCTGGCCGACTGGCTGCTCCGGAAATTCGGCACGGAGCGCGCCGTGTGGGCCATTTTGATCGCGGCGTTCCTGGTGGGCCTGCCCCTGTTCTTCGAGGTCGGCTTCGTCATTCTGGCGCCGCTGGTATGGAACCTGGCGCGCGAAACCAAGCGGTCGGTGCTGTATTACGGACTGCCCATGGCGGCCGCGCTCACCATGACCCATTCCATGGTGGCGCCGCACCCCGCGCCGGCGGCCGCCGCCCAATTGTTCGGCGCCGACCTGGGGCTGTCGATTCTCTACGGCATTGCGGTAGCGGCGCCGATGGCCATCGTGGGCGGAGTCTTTTACGGCGGCTGGGTGGCGAAACGGATGAACATTCCCGTTCCGGAGATCTCCGAAGCGGCGCCCAAAGCCGAACCGGCGCAAGGCCCGCCGCCTTCGCTGCCGGTGATCGTTCTGCTGCTGGTATTGCCCATCCTGTTGATTTTCGGCGCCACCCTGGCCAACCTGTACAAGCTGCCGCACGGCGGGGCGGCCACGTTTCTGGGGCACCCGTTCACCGCGCTCACCATCACCGCCCTGGTGGCGGTTTACTGGTTCGGCATCCGGCGGGGCGTGACGCGCGACCACGCCGCCAAGATGGCGGCGCAGTCGCTGGCGCCGATGGGCGCGTTGCTGTGCATCATGGGCGGGGGCGGCGCGTTCAAGCAGGTGATTGTCGATTCCGGCGTCGGCCAGTACGCCGGCCACCTGCTGATGACGTCGTCCATCTCCCCGCTCATCGTGGCCTGGGCCATCGCCGTGGCCCTGCGCATCGCGCAAGGTTCGGCCACGGTGGCGATCATCACCGCGGCGGGGATCGTGGCGCCCATAGTGAAGGGGATCCCCGGCTATAGTCCCAACCTGATCATGCTGGCGCTGTGCTGCGGCGGATCGGGATTCTCGCACGTCAGCGATTCGGGCTTCTGGCTGGTGAACCAGTACTTCGGGATGACGGTAGCGCAGACGCTAAAAACGTGGACGGCGATGAAAGTCATCGCGTCGGTGGTGGGGCTGGGAATTGTGCTGGCCATTCAGGCGTTGGCGTGACGCGGTGTATGCTTGGGGAAGGCGATGGAAACCGGACATTCTCCAAGAGATCCAAGCCGCAGGGAAATTCTCGGCCTATTCGGCGCCGGCGCGCTCGGCCTGGCCCTTCCGGGCGGGGGCCTGTTCGCGCAGCAGTCCGCCGCCAAGCTGTTGCGCGGGATTTTCCCCATTGCGCAGACGCCCTTCACGACCGGCGACAAGCTGGATTTGGACACGCTGGTGGAAGAGGTGAGGTTCATCGACCGCGGCGGCGTGCACGGTTTTGTCTGGCCCCAGATGGTGAGCGAGTGGACGGCGCTTACCGCGCGGGAGCGTTTCGAGGGCATGGAGGCGATTGGCGCGGCCGGCAAGGAACTGAAACCGGCTATCGTGTTCGGCGTGCAGGCGGCAGACCTGGCGACGTCTCTCGAGCTCGCCAAGCACGCCGAGAAAGTGGGCGCCGACGCCGTCATTTCGCTGCCGCCCTCGGAGAACCTGACCGCGCCGCAAATGCTCGAATACTACAAGGCCATAGGGCGCGCGACCCGGCTTCCGTTGTTCGTCCAGGCGGTGGGCGATATGGACGTGGATTTGATCATGGCGATGTACAAGGCCATCCCCACCATGCGCTACCTCAAGGACGAGGCCGGGGACGTGCTGGCGCGCATCGTGCAGTTGACCAGGATGTCCTCGGGCGAGATCAAGATCATGACCGGCGCGCACGGGCGCACGCTCATCGAGGAGATGCGGCGCGGCTCGGACGGCTGCATGCCCCTGCCCGGGTTCGCGGATCTCTACGCCGCCACCTGGGACTTTTGGCATCAGGGTAAGCGTAAGGAAGCCCTGGACATGCACGCCCGGACCCTGCTGCTGCTGACGGAGATGGGGATCTATTCCGGCATGGAGCCGATGAAGTACATCCTGTGCCTGCGGGGCGTGTTCCAGAACTATGCGGTCCGCAAGGCGCCGGCCCAGGGTTTCGCGGCGGCCGCCAAGGCGGCCTCGGCCGCCTCCGGTCCCGAGCGGCCTCTGGACGAAGCCGGCAGGCAGGCGATCAAGGAGATCGTCGATTACCTGAAGCCGTACTTCAGGTGCTGATACGCGAAGCGGGCCGGGCCCGCGTCAAAGCGCGTCCCGATGAGTCGGGACGCGGCAGACTGAGAGTCCGCGCCACGACGGCGGCTTAACGTCCGGGGCGCTGCGGCGCTCCCGCTGCCGGCGGCGCACCGGCGCCTGCCCGGCCCGGCGGACGCGCACCCGGTACGTTCACTCCGAAAGCGACGTAGATCAGCGGCGTATCGGGGCTCTCGTTGATGGTGCCGTGCAGCATGGGGGTAGGGCCGCCGTGCGCGTAGAAGACATCGCCGATTTTGGTCTGCATTAACCGGTCGCCGATGATCCACCTGGCGGCATGGGTACGGCTGTCTCTCGGTTGGGGATCGGGCGTGGCGGCGGCCCAGATATAGAACAGTTGGTGATCGTAATTGCCGGTGTGCGCGTAGTTGATCCCACCCGGAGCGACGGTCATGAGCCACATGCCGGCGATGACCGTGCTGAATCCCCCGCGCAATCCGCTTCTTTCCGTGCATCCGGGGCCATGGACATTATTGACTTCCCACTTCTGATCGTCGGTTCTGGCCCAGCGCGGCTTGGCCGATGGATTGGGAGCGGTCAACGGGGAAGCCAGCGCGACCATCTCGACGGCATCCTTGCCGGTATTCGCCAATCCGTGTTTGGCCCCCGCCGGCACGCCGAATGCGTCGCCCGGCTTGGCGTCGACTTGCTCGTCGCCCAAGGTAAAGCGGCCCTGTCCCGATGCCACGAAGAAGAGGCGGTCTTCGTCGGGGGCGGCGGCGACGGTGTAGGTTCCGCCGGGGTCCACCTTCACCATATAGAAGGCCCGGACGGAGTTATCGATCATGCCGTTCTCCTTGGTCAGGAGCACTTTGGTGGATGTGCCCGGTCCGTTGGCGCCGGCATTTCCCCAGGCCACGTCGCCAGCGCTGGCCCAGGGGTTCTTCGGCGCCTGCGCGGATGCCCGCGGAAGGGTGAGGAACATGGCTAAAGCCAGACACGCGCAAAAACCCGACAGACGTTTCAGTCTCACAAGATATCTCCTTCGAATGCGGTCCGCGCCGGATGCTGGTTCATTCCCGGCTGGATATCAGACATAATACTCCCAATCGCCGCGGCTTGCCGGGGTGGAGCAGAAACGCCGGCTCCGGATTTACCGCGGAGAAGACGCGGAGCCTTGGCCACGGCGGCCGTGGCGGAATGAGTTGGGAAACTGGGTTTGGGGGGCGCGCGTAAGGACGGCTTGAGGCATCCTGGAAAGAGCCACGCTCGGCAAGCTATGGTCGTATATT
>Ga0326727_10001319_pt1 | contig 92825 bp, 69 predicted proteins | sample MB2enrmetagenome_FD_207643 | JGI IMG/M metagenome (GOLD analysis project Ga0326727, IMG submission 207643) | Lab enriched peat soil microbial communities from McLean, Ithaca, NY, United States - MB29MY | ecosystem: Environmental > Terrestrial > Soil > Wetlands > Peat | place: USA: New York... | reverse complement strand
CTCTCACGCCGCCGACATCGGCGACCTTCGCCAATGTCTGCGTCGGTGGCCTTGTCAAGGCGCTCGGCACCCTCTCCTCCGGTGCCCTGTCGGCCACTTCGGTGACGATTGTGCCGGCATCTAGTCATCACTCGCCCATCTGATGATCCGAAGGTCGCCTGGCAACACCACAATCTTCACGTCGCCACTGGGCACACGGTCGGGGTAAGGCAACCGGATCCACTCGGGCAGGCTCTACCGAATCAACCTCCCTCGCTCAGCACCGAACAAGCCTGGCTGCTCAGCGGGCGGTACCGAAGAGATCCGGCGGATCGGTGCTTGTCGCGAGCGGTAGCGCCAGCGTGCATGACGGGCGCCGAGTCGTGATCTGGGCGGCCGGAACACCGCCAGCTCATTTGGCCGACAGAACCACTAGGTAACACAGCGGGCTACGATGCCCACTGCCATCTACCTGGTCGGACTCGCCGGGCCTTCGCCCTCCTACTCCTGACCAGTTCCGAGGCTCGTGGCCGGTTCTGAGCTTGAGCCGGTCGAGACAAACACCCAGCGTGTGGCCGAAACCTAGCTTCGGGTATCAAAGAGCACCCTGGAGCAGTCGACGAGCAGCGACCCGGCCGCGAAACCTTTCGGCCAGGCCATCGGGGCCGAAGAGGACCTCGCCCAGCTGCGGTGAGTCGGTCAGGCAGGTGACGACCACTTCGCTGTCCCGCGCCAGGTCGCGTGGGCTGTTCGCCTCGACGGCTCCGAGCGCCAGGAGCGGCGCCGCTCTGCCGGGTGTCCGGTTCCACACGGTGAGGGCGAACCCGGCCCGGGGCGAGATTGGCCGCCATGGCCGAGCCCATGGTCCCGAGGCCCGCAAAACCCACCCGTTTCTCCGCTGACCGTTCGGCGCCTGTGTCCCTCATGACGTCTCCTCTCCCGATTGCCACCGCAATAGCCTTGGCGAAGCATGGCCCCGTCCTCTCCGCCGGGCGCGAACGCGCCGGAGCCGGTCCTGAGCCGGCTTGATCACCGTGACCGCCGCGTCCTCGAGGCGATCGACGAGGACGAAGTGCTGGCGCTGCTCTGCGAGCTGATCGCGCGGCCGAGCGAGAACCCGCCTGGGGACGAGGGCGCCTGCGCCCAGTTTCTCGCGAGCTTTCTCGAAGAGCAGGGCGTCGCCAGCCGCCGCGTCGAGGTCGCAGCAGGCAGGCCGAACCTCTACGCCGCCATCGGCGCCCCGGGCCCGACGCTCGTGTTCTGCGGGCACCTCGACACGGTGCCGGCCGGCGAGGGGTGGAAAGGCGACCCTTTCCAGGCGACCTTGGTGGGCGGAAACCTTTACGGCCGCGGCGCCTGCGACATGAAGGCCGGTCTCGCAGCCATGACCGAGGCGCTGCTCGCCGTGAAGCGGTCGGGCGTCTTGGCGCGGGGAAGCCTCGCTCTTCACGCCGTCATCGACGAGGAGGTGGGCTCCAAAGGTGCGAGGTTGGCGGCGGCCCATCAGATGGCTGACTGGGTCGTCGTCACGGAGCCCTCGAACGGACGGGTGTTCGCCGTCGGCAACGGGCAGCTCAACTTCGAGGTCGTGTTCCACGGGAAGGCGGTGCACAGCTCGCATCCCGAGGACGGGCGCAACGCGATCGACGACGCCGCCGCCTTCATCCGCCTTCTCGAGGAGGAGTCCCGTCGCCTGGCGGGCGCCCCCTTCCCAGGGATCGGGCCGGCGACGATCTCGGTCGGGCTCATCGAGGGCGGCCGCGGGGGCTCCACGGTCGCCGACCGTTGCCAGCTCACCGTGGACCGTCGCCTGCTTCCCTCCGAGAGCCTGGAGGGCGCCGAGGCGGAGCTGCGCGCTCTCCTCGACCGGCTGGGGACCGAACGCCCGGGACTGCGGTGGGAGATGACGCGCACCGTCGCCTTCCCACCGCTTCACGGCGCCAACGCCGGGCACCTGGAAGAGGTCCTCGAGGGCGCGCTCGCAGATATCGGGGGCAGCACGGCCGGTGCGCGTCAAGGCATGCGGTTCGCGACCGACGCTGCCTGGTACGAGGCCGCCGGCTGCCCGGCCGTCGTCTTCGGCCCCGGTGACGTGACGATCGCCCACCAGCCGAACGAGCACGTCGCGATCGACGACGTCAACGCCGTGACCCGGGTGCTCGCACTCTGCGGCGCGCGCCTGCTCGCCTAGCGCCTGCGCGCTCAGGCGACGGCTCTCGCGGCCGTCGTCTCCTCGGCCTCCACGGTGACCGCGACGGCATGCACCACCGCGGCGATCCTGAGCGCCTCGTGGAGCTGCTCCCTGCCCGTGCCCAGCTCGCGGAGCTTGTGCTCGTGAGCCGCGAGGCAGCCCCCACAGCCGTTCAGCGCGCTGACGGCGAAACACCAGAACTCGAAGTCCTCCGCCTCGACGCCGCCGTGGGTGCCGACGACCTGCATCCGGAGCCGAGCCGGAATGTCCTCGTACTCCTTCGCACCCTCGTCTGCCAAAAGGTGCTTGCTCCGGTAGTAGATGTTGTTCATCGCCATGATGGCAGCCGCGGCCTCGGCCGCCTCGAAGGCCTCCCCGGAGAGATGCTCCCTCGCCTCCTTGGCGAGCTCGACGAGGGTGCGCTTGCCCCGTGAAGCGATCGCCGTCGCCAGCACCGTGCCCCAAAGACGCTGCTCGGGCAGCGTCGACACGGCGATGGTCGAGTCGAGGTTCAGTCGGAGGTCCTTGGCGAAAGCCGGCAGCGCCTCTTTCAGCGCGGCGACGCCCATCAGGCGCTCTTGCTCATGAGCGCCTTCGCATCGAGCGTCGCCGCTCCCTTGTGCCAGTTGCAAGCGCAAAGCTCGTCGGTCTGCAGGGCGTCAAGCACCCGGAGCACCTCCTCGACGTTGCGCCCGACCGAGCCCGCGGTCACCATCACGAACTGGATGATGCCCTCTGGGTCGACGAGGAAGGTCGCCCGGTCGGCGACTCCGTCGCTGTTGAGCACCCCGAGGTCGGAGACGAGCCTGCGGTCGAGGTCAGACAGCATCGGGAAGGGAAGCTTCTTCAGGTCCTCGTGCTGGTTGCGCCAGGCGTAGTGGACGTACTCGTTGTCGACCGAGCCTCCGAGCACCTGCGCGTCACGGTCGGCGAACTCGCCGTTCAGGCGCCCGAACTCGGCGATCTCGGTCGGGCAGACGAAAGTGAAGTCCTTAGGCCAGAAGAACACGACACGCCACTTGCCCTCATAGGTCGAAGAGTCGATCTTCGTGAAGTAGTCGTCCGGGCTCTTGGCCTCGATCGCGCTCAGGTCACCGGGGACGAGCGCTGTGAGGGAGAACTCCGGGAAACGGTCGCCGATACTGAGCATGGTCTCTCCTTGAATCCGGATCGTGCCTAGTACCCCGCTTCGCTCGGCACAATCCGATCGGGCGAAGCGGGCGTCGCTCCGAGAGGTTACCGAACTGAGGGCGCGCTCCATCTCGCGCCGGGCACTCGCCGCCGGCCGCGCGCTCGCATCCCGCGCCGGGCACTCGCTCCTTCTCGCCCCGGCCGCTTGCGGCGACGGGACTCGGGCCCCCCTAGAGGCCGATCGCTCCCGCGCTGGGCGCGTTGCCGAGGTTCTCCGCGGCGCCGAAGTTGTAGACCCGGCCGTCCGTGCCAACGAGCCAGTAGCCGTTGCCCGACGGGGTGGCGGCGATGCCGACGATCGGTGCGCTCAGACGCTTGGGGGCGACCGAGCCGAAAAAGCGGGCGTCACCGAAGGAGAGGACACGTCCGCCCGCTGTGACGAGCCAGTAACCCCTCCCGTTCGCTGTGACCGCCATCCCGACGACAGGCTCGGTCAACATGCCGTGCCACGACCCGCTGGCGTGGGCATCACCGAAGGCGGTGACGGCGCCGTCGCTCCCGACCAGCCAGTAGCCCTTGCCGTCGGGCGACGAGGCTATGCCGGTGATGTCCGAGCCCGCGGGCAGATTGCCTTTGTAGGTCTTCGCTTCGCCGAAGGCCTGCACGGCACCGCTCTTGGTGGCGATCCAGTAGCCCTTGCCGTCTGGCGACGAGGCGATCCCGACGACGTTGCTCCTCGACGCTTGGCCGAAAAAGGCGGCGTCGCCAAAGGCAGTGACCGCACCGGTCGTGGTCACGACCCAGTAGCCGAGCCCCTCGGGCGTCGTTGCGATGCCCGCGGCGTTGGCCCCTTCGCCGGCTATGCCCCCGTGCGAGAGGACATCGCCAAATCCGAGGACTCCACCGCTTTGGGTCTCGACTAGGTACCCGTCGTCACCGAGCGACGGTGCGACCGGGCTCGACGCAGCACTGGGCCCGGTGCCCTTGGTCGAGACCGCCCGCACATTGAAAGTCCAGAAGGCGCCGGCCTGCAGGTCCGTGAAGGTCATGCTCCTCGTCGCAGCCCCGCCAAGCTGGCGAACGCCGGCCAGACCGGGAGACGAGGCGGTCACGCTGTAACCCGTGACGGCGCTGCCACCGTCGCTTGCAGGCGGCCGCCAGTGCACCGTTGTGCTGCTGGCACCGGTCGTGACCGTGACTTTGGTCGGCGGGCTGGGAGCGCTCGGGGTGTAGGCGTAGGGGATCGGGTTGCTCGCCTGCCCCGCGGGGTTCAAGAGGCTCTCCAACGTGACGACCCTGACCGACACCTTCGTTCCCGCGACTCCTGGTGGGGCTACGACGACCACCTGGTTGGTGGTGCCGCAGGTCAAGACCGCCTTCACGTTGCTGGTCGATAAGGACACGACCTTGCCGAAGGCCACCGCCACGACGCAACCGAGGTTGGCCCCGTCCAGGACTACGAAGTTCCCGCCGTGAGCGGCGCCGGCCGATGGTGAGATGCTGTAGATCTTGGGGTTGCCAGGTGGGTACACCACCAGCAGGTCGGTCTTCGGGTTGAAACTGCAACCTGTCACCGAACAGACCTCGACGTCGAGCACCCCGGGGTTCTGCGCCACCGACTCGGTGGTGAGGGTCCGGTCGCTCTTCACGGCGAAGTTGTACTGAGTACCGAGGGAGAACTCGGTGAGGTTGTCCACGAACCCGATGGGCCCGAAGGTCTGGAGGAGTCCCACACCGCTTATTCGAAGCGGCGACCCGCAGCCCGAAGTGGGCGACGGGCTGGCGCAGGCGACCGTGTCGGGGACCCCCGGGGCCCCGGTGCGCGAGTTCACGACGCTCGACACCTTCGGCACGCCGGCATAGACGATCTCGCTCTCGTTGGACCTGGCGACGATCGAATTGAACCCGACCGGGAGCACGAAGGGCTCTGTGGTCGGCGGCTCGTCCGACTTGGGGAGCGCCGGCGCGAGCAGCTCCATCGACGTCCCGGTCTCGGCTACGGGCGCGACGGGGACGGGGCCGCCCTCGTTGACGGGCAAGCCCAAGGAGAGGTAGTCGAAGCTCAACTCGTTCATGCCGGTTCCGTAGAGGGTGACGAGGTTGGCGGGACCGCCGGCTTCGCTCGCCAGCTGGCCGGCATTGCATGCCCCAGTCGCCGGGGATACGCAGTGCTCGAGGTCCGCCACCGATCCGGTCGACACCGAGGTGATCCTCGGCGCCGGGACGTAGTCGAACTCAGTGGGCTGGGGCGCGAGCTCGAAGCCCGCCCGCGTCTTCTGGCCGAGCATGCTGTCGGTGGTGATCGCCCCCTCGTAGGCGGGCAGGATCGTGCTCGTCGCGCTGGAGCCCTTGGCGTTCGTCACCACGACCGGCACCTGGCAGATGTCGTTGCGGGCGTTCTCGTTCTTGTACACGCCCGTTGTCGGCAGGGCTGTGCACTTCTGGGTCGAAAAGACGGGAGGCGTGACCGTGATCTCGTAAGGGCTCTTGACGGCGAAGCCTCGCGCCTGCACGCCACCGAAGCTCACCTGGGTCGCGCGCGTGAACCCCGATCCGTAGATCGTGACCGGCGTCGGTGACGACTCCAGCCCGGCGCTGGGACCGACGCTCGTGACGCTCGGGACCGGCGAGGGCGCCCCGACCTCGTCCACGTACTCGAACACCGACGCACCGCTCGAGGCGCTCGACTCGCCGTTCTCGAGCGTCACGGTCACCGGGGCCGGCCCCGCCCCGTCGTCGGGGGGCGGGGAGCCCGTCGGCAAGCTCGTGGCAGCCGGCGGGAACACGGCGGTGAGCGTCGTGCCGCTCGTCACGGTGAAGCTCTTGGCCTTTGTCGTGCCCACCTGGATGCTCTTCACATCCGGGTCGGCGGGGGTGCCGAACCCGGAGCCGGAGACCGTCACTGAGTAGCCGCCGGCGGTGGAGCCCGAGGAGGGGCTGAGCCGGGCGACCGAGGGAGGAGCGAGCTGTCCGGCGTAGTCGCACATGTAAAAGGCGAGGCCGTTGCCCCCCGTCGGCGTCGTCAGCTGCGGGGAGCCGAGGCCCGAGGCCATGTTGTAGCCGGGGCGGGCCGGGAACAGGAGCCCGTTGTCGAGGCCGTATGCGTCGTTGTTGCCCGAGACGATCTCGTTGAAGGACCTGGCGTAGGCGGTCGGGTTGGCGGCGATGCCGTACAGGATCGGGCTGGCGAAACCCACGTCCTGCACGCCGTTGATTTTGTCCGCCGAGCAGGTCGGCGAGGCGTTGACGAGGGCGAGCAGCGCCGCCCAGATCGGCGAGGCGGACGAGGTGCCGCCGACCGTCGCCCACCCGTTCTTCGGGCCGTAGCCGAGCACTTTTCCGTAGATGGTCACCGCGCCCGTGAACTCGTCGGCCTGGGCGGAGACATCAGGCGTCTCGCGACAAAGAGTCCCTGCCGGCAGGCCGAGCGTGCCGTCGCAGAACGTCGGCGTCGTGAACGGTGCCGACTCCTTCGCTGTCGCTCTCTCGAAGGCCTCGGCGTTGAAGATGTCCCTCGCATTGCCGGCTGTGTCCGCGACCTGCGCCTGCCAGCTCGGCATCGTCCAGACGTCCGAAAGCCCGCCGTTGCCGGCGCCCCATTGCGCACCGTCGTCCCAGACGTGCTCGAGGGGCGGCTCCGTGGCGTCGTCGATCGTTGTACCGCCCACGGAGAGGACATAGGGCTGGCTGCCCGGATCACCGACCGAGAGCAGGTTCTGGCCCGAGGGTGGCACGAGGGCACGACTCTCGTTGCACCCGTCGTCACCGGTGTCTCCCGCCGCCGACAGGATCGTCTGGCCCTGGGCGGCCGCCTGCTCGAAGAGCAGGTTCTCGCTCTGCAGCATGCCAGGGTCGTCCAACTGCAGGCTCTGCTCGCAGGAACCCCAGCTCGAGGTCAGGATCTGGTCGGTGTCGTCGTTGACCATGCGGGAAAAGTCGTCTATGTAACCTGAGCCGACGGCGTTGTTCGGCGCCTCGTAGACGTCGATCTTGGCCTGGGGGGCGATGGCCGAGACGTCCTCGATGTCGAGGTTGTCCTCGTCGTTCTGGCTGTCGGGCCCGGGCTGGGGGATCCCACCGTCCACGGGGATGACCGAGAGCAGGCTGCCGGCGAGGTTGCCGTTCCTGCCCGACATCTTTGCCGCTTGCGTGGCACCGAAGTAGCAGGCGTCGAAGGTCTCGATGTCGCTTGCGAGGAACGGTGCCAGCTCGAAGATGCCTATGTGCTCGCCGGCGCCGAAATCGCCGATTTGATAAAGGCCGAAGGCACCGTAGGCGTTGGCGATCTCGTCGTCGGTGAGCCCGCCCTGGCTCTCGGCGTCCTCCTGAGCCAGACTGCAGGCGTCGGGCGAACCTGGCGGATGCGTGAAGCTCGTTGCCTTGGCCCGCGGGAAGCTGCGCTGCACCGAGGGCGGACCCGGCCGGGTGAAAGCGGGCTGGGCAGGGACCAGGTCGTTCAGGCCCAGCACTGCCGCCACGGAGCCGGCGATGGAAGACGGCATCCTGAGTGCCGACGTGGTGGCTTGGCCGATCGTGCCGCCAGCGAGGCGGTAACGCTCGATGCGGGTTCCAAAGGCGCTCTCGACGGTGGCAGTCGAACCGGAGAAGCTCACCAGGAGCCCGTCGCGCGACACGTTGGTGACACGAAGACCCTCAGATGTCAGTTGCGCCCTCACGGCCGCGACGGTCGTCTGCGCCGGCCCGAACCGCCCGAAAAAGGCACCGGGCGCGAGGTATTGGTGGAAGAGCGGGGAGCTCTTGTCGGTGACCGCGGTGACGAAGCTCGTGAGCGCCGAGGGGTCAGAGGGCTTGAGGACGACCACGCCCGTCTGCTTCGAGCGCGCCGCCATGGCCCCGAGCGCGCGGTCGCCGAGCACGACCCGGGGCGCGGCCGCGACCGTCACCATCGAGATGGCCCGCGAGCCGGCTCCGGCCACCGCAGCCGGCAGCATCGAGAGAAAAGGGGCGCCCGTGAGCACTGCGGCGCCCACGGCGAGGAGCCGCAGGTACCGCCTTGGACGGAGAGCCGGTAAGGCTCCCGACTGGCTCGCGCGGATCCGGTCCCCGATGAGAGCCACTCCAATCGACATGGTTAACCCTTTCCCACTCGCGCCACGGCGTGGCCAAACACCTGGTGATAGATCCTTGAAGGCGGATCCTGGCTGAACTCTGGCACACACGATAGGCGGGCCGACCCTTGGCGAAGGGCGCGGGCAGCGAGAGGCGGCCTGAACGCTGCGAGTCCGACGACTCCTGGAAAGCTCTGTCCATGCGGTGACCCAACTCGCGCTGGCCCGCCAACGCGCCGCCGCGCCCTGGACCGCGCCCGCGCCGGAAACGCAGCTTGAGCGCGCCGACAATGGATATGACGGTAATACTGTCAAATGTGGCTCGACGGTCCGGCTCGGGCATGCCCTAGCTGAAGCGCAACACGCGGACGGGCCGCATCCCTTCGGCTGCCAGCTCCCAGGTCGAACCGTTGTCGGCTGAGCGGAAGACGCGGCCGTTGTGCGTCCCTAGAGCGACATGGCCGGCGGAAGCCGCGACGCATCCGGTGTCGAGGTTGAAGGGAAAGGACTCCGGGAGCCCGCCCGAGCAAGGCTCGAACGGGTCCCCGAGGTGGCATCGGTAAAGACGGCCGTCGGTCGTCTCGGGACCGGTCGAAGTGGTGACGAAGGCCGTATCGTCGCCGTCGAGCGCGACTGCCCTCGCATAGCTGGCGTGCAGTCCATCGGTGGTCCACTGCCAGGTGTCACCGCCGTCCTTGCTCCAACCGAAACCGATGGCCGCGGCGACGGCTACGCAGCCGCCGGCACCGGTGACGACCTCGTGGACGTCTGACCCGGGTGGGATGACGTTGTCCCAGGATTGACCCTGGTCGTGCGAGCGCCACACTCCCCCGACGTGCACGCTGACGAACCAGACGTCCCTGTCCGACACGGCGATCGACCGCAGTTCCGGCGTCGGCCCGGCCGGGTTGCTCCACGTGTCTCTGCCCGTGACCTGGTCGAAGGAAGCGAGCTCGGCCACGACACCCTCGGGCGAAACAGTGATGAGATGAGCTCCTTCCAGCCCGACCACGAGCGTGCCTGCGGACGCGGCCGCCAAGCTCTGGGCGTTCGCCTTCGTCAAGCGTGCCAGCGGCGTGATGTCGAATTCGTCGACGGTCACGATGCGCTCTCCGTCGAACAGGCTCCACACCGGTCGACCGCCCCCCGGCAACAAGCTGCCCACCCCCCCGGAGAACGTACCGACCGTGACCGCGCTGACCGAGACGTCTTCGGCATAGGTGTACGAGCGGTCGAGGTCCTCCAAGTGCGCCGTGGTCCCTACGATCAGCATGCGAACCTCCTCAGGCGTCCCCACCGTAGGCGAGGATCGCCACGCCTATCACAACAGCGCACGGCAAGGTCTCGACGCCGACTACTTCCGATGGTCTTTTGACCACGATGCCTCGGCCGCAGCAGCGTCGGCGACGAGGTTGCCGAGGGCCAGATTGACGTCGTAGGGGTGGAACCCCCAATCAGGCCCGTCCGTCTCCGTCACGACCGGGCGGTGATCCGAGGCGCCCGAGGACTTGGCGACCTCGAGCCAGGTCGCTCCGCCCTCGCTCTCGCAGGCCCCGCTGTAGAGCCCGGGGAACTCCACCCATGGCGTCTGCTCGAGACCCTCAGAGGGAAATAAGGGCTCCAGTGGAGCGCTCCCCCCGCCGAGGTCTGCAGGGTTGGTGCATACGACCTGCAGGCCTCGCGTCCTTGTCTGGCCGGACATGAGCGAGACGCCCTGGCCGGGCCTGGCGAAGAACGAGGCAGCCGGAGGCTTGCCGGGAAAGCTCGAGGAGGCGATGACACAGCCGTGCTCCCCGGTTCTCGTGCACGCCGGTAGGTGGCTGAAGCTGCCACCTGTGAGCGACCCGGTGCGCACCACGACATTGCTCCCGAGGATGATGGCCAGCACGAGGCGGCCTCGCAGGGAGGCGTCGTTGTCGACGAAGCGCTGCAGCAGCATGATCGTCATGGCGGCACCCTGCGAGTGACCGATGAAGATGATCGGCCGCCCGTCGTTGAAGTGCTCGAGGTAGTTCTCGAACCCGGCCCGGATGCTGTCGTAGGCGACGACGACAGATGGCGAGGTGGAGTCGATCCCCCCGCTCACGAGTCCTACCAGGGTCACCTGTCGGTACATCGGTGCCCAGACCCGACAGACGGTGGAAAAGCGCGACGCCTGCGCGATGGCGGCATCGGTCTCGGCCTTTTGCACCCGCAGGTCGGCGTTGGGAGAGGACTCTCCACTGACCGTCGGGTAGACGTAGAAGCAATCGAAGTTGGACCCCGTGTCAGGCTCCGCGGTGACAACGGAGTGCGCCCCCGAGGCCTGCACGACCGTCGTCGCAAGGTTCGAGGCGCACGGGTCGTCGGCCATCCCAGGGCGGCAGAGCCATACGGTGCTGGAGCCGCCGGCCCGCTGCGCCGACGAGGCGGCTCGGGCTGGCGCAGCCCGGGTCACGGGTATTGCGCTCGAGCGTGTCGGGAGCGCACCGCGTGGCGCGATGGCCAGCGCAGCTCCTGCTGAGACCAGCATCACTCCCCCCAGCAAAAAAGAGACAGGCCGGCGCATCTTCCGGCCGAACGCTCCCCCCATACCTCGAGTCCTTTCCCTACAGAGTTACTGAGCCCTCGTGGTCAGTCTCGACCCGGTCGGGTCACTTCGCGATGTCCTCCCCGAGGTAGGCCATACGCACTCGGTCGTCGCGCAACAGCACGGCCGCCGAGTCCTGCAGCACGATCCTCCCCGTCTCGAGAACGTAGCCCCGGTCGGCCAGCTGCAGCGCCTTGGCCGCGTTCTGCTCGACGAGAAGGACGGTGACACCCTGATCCCTGATCGTCCTCAGGATCTCGAAGATCGTCTGGACGAACAGTGGGCCCAGCCCCATCGAGGGCTCGTCCAAGAGCAGCAACCTCGGCTCTGCCATGAGGGCGCGGCCGATGGCGAGCATCTGCTGCTCGCCTCCGGAGAGGTTTCCTCCCTGCTGCTTGGCACGGTCCTTGAGGATCGGGAAGAGCTCGTAGACCCGATCGAGCTTCTCGGCCTCCACGCGCGGCTTGTGGAAGGCGCCGATCTCGAGGTTCTCGAGCACGGTCATCTGCGGGAAGATCCGGCGGCCCTCAGGAGCCTGACTGATCCCGAGCTCGACGGTCTTGTGCGCCGCGAAGCGGGTGATGTCGACGCCGTCGAAGCGGACCGTGCCCAACGATGCGTGGTGAAGTCCCGAGATCATCCGGAGCGTGGTCGTCTTGCCGGCGCCGTTGGCGCCGAGCAGCGTGACGATCTCCCCCTGTTCGACCGAGATCGTGAAGTCGTGCAAGGCCGGGACGGTGCCGTAACGGACCTCGGCGCCTGTGACTTCTAACAGCGCCATCAGTCCCCTCCCGCCCCGGTGTCGTCGCCGTCGTCGGGGGAGCCGAGATAGGCGTTGATCACGACCGGGTCCCTTTGGATCTCGGCTGGCGAGCCCTGCGCGATCACCTGGCCGAAGTTGAGCACGATGATCCGCTCGGCCACCGACATCACGAGCTTCATGTCGTGCTCGATCAGCAACACGGTCACGCCGAGATCGGTATTGACCTTGCGGACCAGCTCCGCGAGCTCCCCCTTCTCGGCCGGATTGGTCCCGGCAGCGGGCTCGTCCAACAGCAACACTTGGGGGTTCGTCCCGAGGGCACGAGCGATCTCGAGGCGCCGGCGATCCCCGTAGGGCAACGAGCTCGATATCTCGTTCGCCCGCCGTGTGAGGCCGACGAACTTCAAGAGCTCCAGCGTCTTGAGGTCGCTCTCGTGCTCTTCGCGCCTCGTCCTGGGCAATCGCAGCATGGCGCCGAGGGGTCCGGTGTGCTGCTTGGACTCGACCCCGATCTTCACGTTCTCAAAGGTCGTCAGGGCGTTGAACATCCGGGAGGTCTGGAACGTCCTCGCCACCCCGAGCCGGTTGACCCTGTAGGGCTTGCGCCCGATTACGCTGACGGCGTGCCCGTCCCTGCGGGTGAGGAGGATCGACCCCTCCTGGGGATGGTAGACGCCCGTCAGGCAGTTGAACAACGAGGTCTTACCGGCCCCGTTCGGGCCGATGACCGACAGGATCTCACCCCGGTGCAAGGTGAGCGACACGTCGTTCAAGCTGGTGACACCGCCGAAGCGGAGCGTCACGTGCTCGACCGAGAACAAGACGTCCGTCGGCTCCGCTGAGGCCACCCCGGCCGTTGCCTCGCTCATTCCGTCTCCGGGCCTATGTAGCCGGGCTCGTCAAGGGAAAGCCTGCCGTAGTCGGACGGCAGCGTCTCGCCCATGGACGTGGCCCGTACCGGACCGCCCGGACTTTCCGCGTGACCGATGCCTTCCTCGGTGAGCAGGATCTCGCGGCGCCGGCGACGCGAGGGAATGATGCCTTGGGGCCGGAAGATCATGAGGAGGATGAGCAGGGCCCCGAGGTAGATGAACTCGTCCTGGAACTGGTAGTCCTGGAACGAGTGGACCTGGAGGTACTGGGGGATCCACTGGATCACGAAGGCGCCGACCACGGCACCCGTGATCGAACCCATGCCCCCGAAGATCACAAAGACGAGGATCAGGATCGACGTCTGGACGAGGAAGTCGGTCGGAAAGAGGCTCTGGACCTGGCTGGCGAAGAACACACCCGCGAACCCGGATGTCGAGGCTCCGATGGAAAAGGCCATGACCTTGTACTTCAGCGCGTTGATGCCCACGGAGTCGGCCGCCACCTCGTCTTCGCGAATGGCCGTCCAGGATCGTCCCACTCGGGAGTGCTCCAGGAAGCTGAAGGCGATGGCGAAGACGACAGCGAACCCGAGGATCAGGTAGTAGTAAGGCAGCACCGTCCCCGTCCAGTTGTAACTGATCGAGAGGATGGGGGTATGTAAGTGGACGGAGAACTGCGGTATGAAACCTGGGGTGCCTGCGGGTCCGCCCGTCACCCCGTCGAGGTTGTTGGCGATGATCTCGATGATCTCCCCGAAGCCCAGGGTCACGATGGCGAGGTAGTCCCCGCGGAGCCGGAGCGTTGGAGTCCCTAACAGGACACCGGTGAGCATCGCGGCCACGATGGCGAAGGGGATGATCCAGAAGGGGTTGAGGATGAAGGGCGGTTGGATGGGGAGCGCCCCGGTGAAATAGGCCGTCGTGTAGGCCCCGATCGCCCAGAACGCGACGTAGCCGAGGTCGAGCAGGCCGGCAAAGCCGACGACGACGTTGAGACCCATGGCGAGCAGCACGTATATTGCAACCTGGGTCGTGAGGATCGACTGGATGCCCGGGTCCATGTGCAAAGGCCACTGGACCGCCAAGAGCAGCGCGGCGATCGTGATCGCGGTCTTCCCATAGCCGAATTTGGCTTGTTTCGTGATCCCGGTGAACTCGTACCGGCCGTGGCCGGGACGCGATCCCCCAATTGCGCGAACGAGGTCGGTCGCCGTCCAGACGATCATGCATGCCAGGACGACCGCACCGGCACCCATCACGGCGAGACCGGCCGTGTGGTTGTGAGGCAGGACGTGGATGGAGGCCAACCAGTGGGCGAGCGAATGCGGCGACGAGGAGCGCCAGTCGACCCACCTCGTCCACATCAGCCACCCGTAAGCGAGCAGGAAGACACCCGCAGCCGTGCCGAGCCCTCGGCCGCGCCGGGGAACGATCAGCTTGCGGGCAGCGGCGAGGGCGAAGAGCACTCCCTCTATCACTGTCAGGATGAGCGCGAACCACAAGAAGATGAAGCCCAGGGTCCGGTCGTGCGGCACGGCCCCGATCGTGTTCAGGTACTTCGAGACCGGGTTGTGCATCCACGCCAGCACTCCGTACAAGGCGACCAAGGCGTAGGCAGCGAGCTTTGCGACCCGCAGGGACCGTGACTCGAAGAGATAGACGACCAGCTCCATCGCCGCCAACGCACAACCGATCTCGATGCACAGGCCGCCCTTCCAGGTGTCGCTCGGTGAGATCCACGACACCCAGATGAAACCGAAGGCGACGATCGCCAGATCGAGGCCCAGACGCACCTTTCGCTGGGCTGTCAGCTTGGAGATCGACGAGCGGACGACGTGGGCTCGAGACTTTGCCGAGACGCCAAAGGACTTCCAGAGTGAGACGGTGGCGAAAAGAATGGCACCGAGGCCTAGGAACCAGAACAGCCTGGGGAACCGGAGCGCGCCGGTGAAGCCGGATGTCGGCGCGGCGTTGGTTCCGGGGGGGCCGGTCATGACGGCAAGGACCAGGACGGCCAGCAGGCATATGCCGAGCCGTCGTAGCAACGGGTTGTCGGCGAGGCTCGCGAGCTGTGCCGAAGGCGCAGCTCGCGCCGGGGTGCGGGCGGGGTTCGGGCCGGGACGGCTCTCGCGCTCCGGGCCGATCGAGGTCATGCCTCCCTCCCGAGCTGCTCACCGAGGAGGCCCGTCGGGCGGAAGAGCAGGAGCGTGACGAGCACGCCGAAAGCGACCACGTCCTGCCATTCGGCGGACATCCAGCGCAGCGGGATGCTCTCGAACAGGCCGAGCAGGAGACCGCCGATCATGGCTCCCCGGATGTTGCCGATGCCCCCGAGGACCGCGGCGGTGAACGCCTTCAGCCCTGGGACGAAGCCCATCGTGTAGATGACGCCGAACTGAAGCCCGAAGAGGAACCCTGCGGCGCCGCCCATGAGCCCGCCGAGCACGAACGTGACGGCGATCGTCCGGTCTATGTGCACACCCATGAGGCTCGCCGTCTCGGCGTCCTGGGCGACCGCACGGATGCCCTTGCCGAGCTTCGTCCGGTTCACGACGGCATCGAGCACGAACAGCAGCACGACGGCGGTGATCATGGTCAGGATCCAGGCAGACTGGACACCGACCCCGCACATGGTGAAGGCGTGACCTTGGATCACAGCGGCGGTCGGGATGAACGCCGTGTAGCGCCCGAACTCCTTGCCGGCGAGATTGAAGAGGAAGAAGGACGCTCCGATGGCGCTGATCAGGTAGGTGAGCCTGGGCGCGTTGCGCTTTCGCAACGGCCGGTACGCCACCCGTTCGAGCACGAAGGCGGTTGCCCCTCCGGCAGCGGCGCCGGCGACGATGCCGATGAGCATGAACCCGACGGCCCAGAACCCGCCCGGGGTGGAAGTGCCGAGGACGGCCCGCATGGCGAACAGACCACCGAACCCGCCAGCCATGAACACCTCGGAGTGGGCGAAGTTGATGAGCTTGAGCACGCCGTAGACGAGGGTGTAGCCGAGGGCGATGAGCGCGTAGAGGAATCCGTTGGCGAGGCCGCCAACGATGAGCGAGACCCAGATGTTGTTGTTAGCGAGGAACGCCGGACAATGCATGCGGTCAGATCACTCCCGTCAACCTTGGGCAGCAGATTACTCAGTTGCAGGCGGAGGACCCAATATTGGAAAAAGCCGGGCACCCCGCCATCGCGGAATGCCCGGCTCGTTCCCAAGCTCTGAGTGGTGTTACTCGAGCCCGAGCTGCACCAGTTTGCCGTTTTGAACTTGGTTGACGTAGATCGCCGAACCCACGATTTCCCCGTTGGCCTTGAAGTAGATGACCTTCGTGATGCCGTGGAAGACGATCTTGTGAAGGCCCAAGACGATGTTCTCACGCGTGATGTTCGCCGTCCCGCCCGTCTCCGAAGAGAGGATCTTCATCTCGTCGATGATCGTGTTGGCCGCATCGAACGCCTCAGCCGAGTAGATGGCCGGCGCGTAGTGCGCGAGCGCCTCGAAACCCGTCGCAAACGCCTTGTCGGCCTTGGTGGTACCGAGCGCCGCGCAACCGCAACTGGCGAAGACACCGTTGGCCGCGCTGTGCGGGTTGGTTCCCGCGATGAGCGCAGAGCTGTCACTGCCGTCCCCGCTCATGATCTTGCCCTTGTAGCCCGCCTTGTGGAGGGCGGTGATCAGCAGGCCGAGGTCACAGTAGTAGCCGCCGTAGAAGAGCAGCTGCGGGTTGGCGGTCACGACAGTCGCCGCGTCGTCGGTGTACTGAGTCGGGCTCGCCGTCCCGTCGCTGCACTGGCTCGTGCCGGGGAAGGCGATGGCGGTCACAGACGCCCCGTCCTTCTTGGCTTGGGTGGCGAAGTCGTCGGCCAGGCCCACGCCGTAGGTGCTGGCGTCGTTGACTACGTAGAGCTTCTTCAAGCCCAGCTTCTGGATGACCCAGTTGGCGTCAGACGGCCCCTGGAGGCCGTCGTTGGCGACGACCCGGAAGAAGTTCTTCCACCCGTGGTCGGCGAGCGACACCCTGGTCGCAGAGGGGCTCACGGTCGCAAGGTCGTGGGAGCTGAAGGTCGGCTCGGCAGCCTGGACGGCGGCCGAGAAGGCAGGGCCGACAACGCCGATGACCGCCGGGTTGGAGACGAGCTCCTGGGCGTCGGTCGGCGAGAGCGTGCCCGAGCCCTGGTCGTCCTTCTTGACGAACGCGAGCGTGAACGGAAGCTTGCCGAACTGGGACATGCCAGAGTTGGCCTGGTTGACTGCGTACTCGACCGCGTACAGCATGTTCAGGCCGAGCACCGCGTTCCCACCCGAAAGCGGGCCTTCGTACGCGATGTCGAACGTCGGCTTCATTGTGGCCGCCGGATGCTTGGCGTTTGCGAACGCCGCGCCGCTAAAAGTGGTGAGCACGAGTGCTCCCGCCACGAGCGGCACACCGGCCTTCATGAGCCATTTCCTCATGAACACTCCCCTCCTGTTGGGTCTTCACCGAGGGCACCCGTTTGCCCCCGGTTCGTAACAGTACGGAAACCTTACCTGCCCAATGAGCAATTAGCCAGGGCATTTTCAGCCAGGCCACTTTCCGGTCACATCCTCGCGGCACAGGCGACGTGCTCCGCGCGCCCGATCCTGTCGCGGCAGCCCTCGAGTCGAGGGCTGCTCATCCTCAGTCTCGGGCGGCGATAAGCACCACTGAGCGGAGCACTTCGCCCCGCTCCATGCGGTGGAAGGCCTCCTCGACGCCGTCGAGCGGGATCGTCTCGGACACGAAGCGGTCCAGGTCGAGCCTGCCCGACAGGTACAGGTCGATCAGCGTCGGGAAGTCGCGCGAGGGCAGGCAGTCCCCGTACCAGCTGGGCTTGAGCTTCCCGCCGCGACCGAAGAACTCGATCATGGGAAGGTCGATGCGCATCTCCGGGGTCGGCACCCCTACTTGGACGAGTGTCCCGGCGAGGTCACGGGCGAAGAACGCCTGCTCCATCACCTTCGCGTTGCCTACCGCCTCGACGCAGACGTCGGCGCCGTTCCCCCCAGTCAGGGCCCGGATCGCCTCGACCGGATCCTCCTCGGAGGAATTAACGCTATGAGTCGCGCCGAACTGTACCGCGACCTCGAGCTTGCGAGGGTCGATGTCCACGCCGATCACAGTCGAAGCCCCTGCTAGGCGGGCGCCGGCGATCGCCGCGCAGCCGACGCCGCCGCATCCGAATACGGCCACCGCGTCACCGAGGCCGACCTCACCGGTGAACATCGATGCACCGAGCCCCGCCATGACCCCGCAGCCGAGCAGGCCGGCGGCTTCTGGGCGAGCGCGGCCGTCCACCTTGGTGCACTGCCCGGCGGCCACGATCGTCTTCTCGGCGAAGGCTCCGATACCGAGCGCAGGCGTGAGCACGGTGCCGTCGGCGAGGGTCATCTTCTGAGTGGCGTTGTGGGTGGCAAAGCAGTACTGCGGCCTCCCCCGGCGGCAGGATCGGCACTCGCCGCAGACGGCCCGCCAGTTGAGCACGACGAAATCCCCGGGCCCGACGGAACTGACGTCCGGGCCGACGGCTTGGACGATGCCGGCCGCCTCATGGCCGAGAAGAAACGGGAACTGGTCATTGATCCCGCCTTCTCGGTAGTGCAGATCGGTGTGGCAGACACCACAGGCCTGGACCCCTACGAGCGCTTCTCCCGGACCGGGGTCCGGAACCAAGACCGTCGTCACCTCAACTGGTGCGCCCTTTTCCCGGGCGATGACGCCTCGTACCTCGTGAGCCATCGGGTCCTCCCCTCTCGAGCGCACACGCGAGGCCATCTTGGCCTACTCCACCTGGACGCGCGCCGTTGACAGCGATTGCCTCCGGCGCGAGTGTTGCCGGAGCCACACCGGGCACGAAAGGGGGACGTCATGGCAGATTTGGTGCGGGCGGCCTTGATTCAGGCCCGATGGGCCGGCGACAAGGAGACGATGACCAAGAACGCGGTCCGTTCGGTCGAGCAAGCCGCCGCCGCCGGGGCCAAGGTCGTCTGCTTGCAAGAGCTGTTCAACGGGCCCTATTTCTGCCAGGTCCAAGACGGCGACTGGTACGACTTCGCCGAGCCGGTGCCCGACGGGCCTACCGTCAGGCAATTCATGGACGTGGCGCGAGAGCACGGCATAGTGCTCATCGTCCCGCTCTATGAGGTCGAGCAGCCGGGCGTCTTCTACAACACCGCCGCGGTCGTCGACGCGGACGGGCGCTATCTGGGCAAGCACCGGAAGAACCACATCCCGCAGGTCTCCGGCTTCTGGGAGAAGTTCTATTTCCGGCCTGGCAACCTTGGTTACCAGGTGTTCGAGACGGCGGTCGGCCGGATCGGCGTCTACATCTGCTATGAGCGCCACTTCCCCGAAGGCTGGCGGGCGCTGGGACTGGCGGGGGCGAAGATCGTCTTCAACCCTTCGGCGACGAGCCGAGGCCTCTCGGAGTACCTGTGGAGACTGGAGCAGCCCGCGGCCGCGGTGGCGAACGAGTACTTCGTGGGGACGATCAACCGGGTCGGCACAGAGCCGCTCGGGACGAACGAGTTCTACGGGCAGTCCTACTTCGTCGACCCTCGTGGCCAGTTCGTCGGCGAGGTGGCCTCCGACGTCGAAGAGGCGGTGGTGGTGCGCGATCTGGACCTCGGCTTGATCGATGAGGTCCGGCGCATATGGGCCTTCTACAGAGATCGCCGGCCGGAGACCTACAGCCGGCTCTGCGAGGCCTGAGCATGCGCACCGTCATCGCGGGAGGCAGCCTCGTCACAGCCGAGGGAGCTTCGCCCATGGACGTACTGGTCCAAGACGAGAAGGTCGCGGCACTGGCCGCGGGCTCCTCCGGGCTCTCTGAGACTTGGCAGCAAAGCGCCGACCTCGTGGTCGACGCGACCGGCAAGTACGTCCTGCCGGGCGGGATCGACGCCCACACCCATATGGAGATGCCCTTCGGGGGAACCACCTCGGCCGACACCTTCGAGACGGGCACGCGGGCAGCCGCCTGGGGCGGCACCACCATGATCATCGACTTCGCCATCCAGAAAAAGGGCGAGTCCCTGCTGGCCGGTATGGACACCTGGCAGGCAAAGGCCGACGGCGTCTGCGCGATCGACTATTCGTTCCACGCCATCATCTCGGACGTCACCGAGGCTTCGTTGAAGGAGATGGACGAGCTGGTCGCCCAAGGGGTGACGAGCTTCAAGCTTTTCATGGCTTATCCCGGAGTCTTCTATGCCACCGACGGGGAGATCCTTCGCGCCATGGACCGGGCGACGGGCAACGGCGCCCTCATAATGATCCATGCGGAAAACGGCATCGCAATCGACGCCATCGTCGCCTCCGCCCTCGCCCGCGGGCAGACAGATCCCCTCTTCCACGGGCTGACCCGCCCGGCCGAGATGGAGGGTGAAGCAGCCAACCGCGCCATCCGCCTGGCCCAGGTCACCAAGGCACCCCTCTACATCGTGCACCTGTCCTCCGCGCCAGCCCTCGCCGCGGTCGTCGAGGCGCGTGACCGCGGCCAGAACACCTTTGCCGAGACCTGCCCGCAGTACCTGTTCTTGTCAGAAGAGGACATGGCCCGTCCCGGTTTCGAGGGCGCCAAGTTCGTGTGCACACCGCCTCTGCGGCCCCGCGAGCACCAGGCGGCGCTTTGGCGAGGCCTGCGGACCGACGACTTGTCGGTTGTGGCCACAGATCATTGCCCGTTCTGCTTCGTGGAGCAAAAGGAGCTGGGCCGCGGCGATTTCACCAAGATCCCGAACGGTCTTCCCGGAGTCGAGAACCGGATGGACCTCATCTACCAAGGTGTCGTCTCGGGCGAGATATCGCTTCCCCGATGGGTGGAGGTGACCTCCACGAACCCGGCGAAGATGTTCGGCCTCTACCCGCGCAAGGGAGCCGTCGCTCCCGGAGCGGACGCCGACATCGTGATCTACGACCCTGCCGCCGAGCAGACCATTTCGGCGGCGACTCATCACATGGCCGTCGACTACTCCTGCTACGAGGGCATGCGGATCAAAGGACGCGTCGACACGGTCTTTTCCCGGGGCGGGATGATTATCGGCGACGGCACCTACACAGGCCAGCCCGGGCACGGACGGTTCGTCCCGCGCCAGCTGTCCCAGGCCCTGCGATAGGCCCCGGCGCCACCGTGGACATCGGCGTCGTCCTGCAGACCGACCCGCCCGCGAGCTGGGTCATCGAACGTGCCCGCCAAGCCGAGCAGGCCGGCTTCAGCCACGTGTGGACCTACGACTCGTGCGTGCTCTGGCAGGAGCCCTTCGTGATCTACGCCAACATCCTGTCCGCAACCTCGCATATTCGAGTCGGCCCGATGGTCACCAACCCGGCGACGCGCGACGTGTCGGTCACGGCCTCGATCTTTGCCACGCTCAACGACATGTTCGGCAACAGGACCGTGTGCGGCATCGGGCGCGGCGACTCGGCGCTGCGTGTCATCGGGCGCCAACCGACGAGCATGCAGACCTTCGCCGAGGCGATCACCGCCATCAAGGAGCTCGCCGAGGGGCGCGAGGCTGTCCTCAACGGGGTCACTGTCAAACTGTCCTGGGCCTCGGACAGCCGCTTGCCGGTCTGGGGGGCCGGATACGGCCCGAAAGCCCTGCGGGTGATCGGCGAACGAGCCGACGGCCTCATTCTCCAGGTCGCCGACCCCGACATCGCCCGTTGGACGATCGACTCGGTCCGGGCTGCGGCGCGATCAGCCGGGCGCGATCCCGGTGAGCTCACCATCTGTGTCGCCGCCCCGGCCTATGTGGGTGACGACCTCGGTCATCAGCGAGAGCAGCTTCGCTGGTTCGGGGGAATGGTCGGCAACCACGTGGCCGACCTCGTGGCACGCTACGGAGAGTCCTCCGAGCTGCCGCGAGCGCTCACCGATTACGTGCGGGACCGTCAGGGCTACGACTACAGCCACCATGGCAAGGCCGGGAACCCTTCGGTGGATTTCGTGCCCGACTACATCGTCGACCGGTTCTGCCTTCTCGGCCCGGTCGAAAAGCACATCGAGCGGCTTGCCGAGCTGTCGGACATCGGCGTGGACCAGTTCGCCGTTTATCTGATGCACGACAAGACGCCCGAGACGCTCGAGGCGTACCGGAGCAAGGTAATCCCCGCGGCAGCGCGGCTCTAGCTCGCCGGACCAGAGTCGGCGTCGGCGCTCGCGACCACGGGCGCCGCAGAGACCGACCCCAATGGCTAGGGCCTTAGCATCACTTGCCGCGACCTCGCCACCGGTCGTATGAGGCACCCGTTGGCGGGCGGACCTGTTCCGCATGATCGTAGGAGCTCCGCATGAATACCTTCTTCACGGAGATGGGCCAGACGCTTCTTTGGAACCGTGACAGCAGGGATGGCCCCTTGCCACCGATGTTGGTGGCGATGACTCTCGTCACCGGTCTCGTCGATGCGTTCAGCTATCTGACCCTCGGGCACGTCTTCGTCGCCAACATGACGGGCAACGTCGTGCTGCTGGGCTTTGCTCTGGTCGGCGCGCCGGGCTTCTCCGTCGCCGCATCTCTTGTGGCCATTGCCTCGTTCATGCTCGGAAGCCTTACCGGGGGCCGGATCGGGGCTCGGTTCGCCGCGAACCGAGGTCGACAGCTCAGCTCCGGCACCGCCACGCAGGTCGTGTTCTTCGCGGTCGGCCTGATCCTGGCCGCGCTGAGCGGGAGGCCCATACCGAGCGGGTACCACTACGCCCTCATAGTCGTCTTGGCCATCGGGATGGGAGTCCAGAACGCCACGGCGCGCAGGCTGGCAGTGCCGGACCTGACCACCACAGTTCTCACCTTGACCATCACCGGCGTGGCCGCCGACAGCGCGCCGGGTGGCGGCACCGGTTCCAAAGCCGGTCGCCGCCTCGTCTCGGTCGGCACGATGCTCGCGGGCGCAGCTGTCGGCGCTGAGTTCCTGGTTCACCGCCAACTCGTCTACCCCCTCCTGATCGCCCTCGTCGTGACGGCAAGCGTCGCCGCGACCGCCGCCATACTCGGAAGATCCAATCCCAGCTGGGTCGCCCCCAAGAGCTGACGTGCTCTCCTGGCTCAAGAACCTGCCGTCGGTCTCATGGCGAAGCTCGCCCGACTGATCAGGCCCCCGCCAGGCCCTCGCCGACTTTCACTCTGGCGCCGGGCACGGTCAGGGCCCCCACGACGTGTCCTGTCGTGAGGGCCCTGACAACCTTGAGATGACCCGTGACGGCCCTAGGGTTCTCGAGTGCCGTCCGGTAAGTCCGGATGGGTGCTCGGAGCTAGCCCTGGATCCGGTGGCAAGCCCTCGTCGAGGCCGGCATGGACGAGGGCTTCCTCCATGACCAGCGCGTCCTCTGCGCTGATCCCTTCTGGGAAGGCCTCTTCGTCATGGATGGCCAGGTCGCCGACTTCGAGTACCTCGTCGCTGTAGCGGGAACCTCGAAGCACCAGGCCGATGAGCTTCATCAGGATGTAGGTCACGAGCGCCGACCAGAAGATGACGAACAACGCGGCCCGGAACTGCTCCCACAGCTGATGGGCAGAACCCGTGTACATCAAGCCGGCGACCGAGAACGGTACACAGGCTCCGTGGGCTGCAACGTAAGCCGACTGCGAGGTGTTGACGACCTGCCCGGCGGCGTCCAGATGACCGCAGCCGTACTCGATCATGTTCGGGTCGCCGAAGATGCCGAGGAGCATGCCGCCGGTGAAGCCGGCGATTCCGTGCGTGTACACAACCCCGAGGGCGTCGTCCACCTTCGAGAAAGGCCTTAGTTTGGAGAGGTAGTTCCAGGCCACCCAGACGATGGTGGTGGCGATAAGGCCCACGAAGATGGCACCTCGACCGTTGACCCAGCCCGCGCAAGGCGTGATCGCGACCAGGCCGCATATCATGCCGTTCACACCGCCCAGGAACGTGGGTTTCTTGGCCTTGGAGAGCCAGGCGTCAAGCGCCATCCAGGTCAGGACGCCGACGGCTGTGGCGAGGTTGGTATTGATGACGGCCGCAGCCATGCTCGCCCCGGCGTAGTAGGGGTCTCCGCCGTTGAAGCCGTTCCAACCGAGCCACAAGATGCCAGCTCCGACAGCCGCCATGACGAGATTGTTGGGTATGGCGTGTGTTCGGTCCCGCAGCAGCCGGGGCCCTAGCACCCAGGCCGCCACGAAGCCGGAGACACCGGCCGACATGTGGATGACGTAACCGCCGGAGAAGTCGAGCGCCCCCTCCTGGGCCAAGTAGCCGCCGCCCCACAGCATGAAGGCGTCCACGCCGTAGACGAAGGTCGACCAGAGCGGCACGAGCAGGCACCAGGCGCTGAACTTGATGCGGCCCAGCACGCTTCCCAGGAACAGAAGAGGGGTTATGGCGGCGAAGACGAACTGAAAGTAGGCAAGCGACGAGGTCGGGAAGTGGAAGGGGACGGCGGTATTCGCCGCCGACACCGCCTGGCCCTGTTCCCCGACGCTATCGGTGATACCGCCTGGCTTGCCGACGAAGTTCTCGAAGAGATGTTTGAACCAACCGACGCCGGAGAGCTGGGTCTGGATTCCGTTCCTCACCCCTCCCCCGATCGAAGTGGCGCCGAAGCCCATCTTGTATGACCAGAGCACCCAGGCAACGAGGACGAGCGAGAACCCGGCGAACATCATGGCGAGCACGTTCACTGCCCACTTCTTCTGCACTGTCGAGGCGTAGAGCACGGCCAGCGCGGGAAGGCTCATGAGTCCGACGAAGGTGGCTGCTGTTATCTGCCAGGTGTTGTCCGCCGGATTCAGCCAACTCGGGTACGGGACCGGGACTGTCGTCGCTAACAGCGTGTGCACGGCGCGAGTGCTCCTCTCGTGGTCAATGCGTCCCCCATCCCTCGCCAGTCCGGAGCACGCCAAGACACCGGGTGCGGCAAGATGAGGCGACGGCCCGCCCTTTTGCTGACAAGGATGGAGATCGGGAGTTTCCGCACTGTCACGTCTGCGTTAACAGCATGTGAACTGCACGCGGGCTCAGGCGCGGGTCTGGTCTGTTGATGTGGCAACCCGCCGCCAGAACAAGAGTGCCGATGGCGGCGAAGCGGAAGTGTTCTCCCGAGGAGCTGAGCCCCAGTCACTGCGCACGACTACGATCTCCGGATCGCCTGGGGACCGCAGCGCGGCGACAAACGAGGTGTGGCTGATGGCCTGGCTGACAGCAGCAGCGGAGCGAACGGCTCCCAAGAGACCGACCGCGGGGACTCCGAGGTGAGCAGGGGTCGCATCGAGACGCCCGCAGAGCCGGTCATGACTCTTCGGGGAGCCAGCGTGGAGGTCGACGTCCACCGCGCGGGGCGTGTCGTCGTCGCCATCTGTCTCGTGGCTCTCGCCGCCACCGCCGTCGTTCTCTTCGTCGCCGGAATCCAGAAGAACGCCCAGATCACCCGCCTGCGCCGGCACGGCGTCCCTGTCGAGGTCACGGTGTCGGGGTGCCTCGGGCTCATGGGGGGCAGCGGAAGCAATCTCGCCGGCTACGAATGCAAGGGGACGTTCACACTCGCCGGCCGTCGCTACAGCGACCCCATACCAGGAAGCGTTCTCTACGCCCCCGGAACGAGGCTCCGGGCGGTTGCGGTGCCCGAGGATCCGGCGCTCCTCTCCACGCTTCGCGCCTTGGCGACCCAGCACAGCTCGTGGAGGGTGTTCATTCTCCCGACAGTCCTGCTGGTCATCCTCGGGCTCCTCGTGGGAGCCATGCTCCTGAAGCGAGGAAGCATCGGCAGGGCGTCGGCTCAGATTCCGTCGGTCGTGGCGACACAGCGTGCCGAGCAGGACGACCTCGTGCCCGCTCCGCCCAACGACTGAGCGGGCAGATCGCTGGGCTCAGCCGGCTTGCCGTTTGTTCTCGGGCTTCGGTGGCGTCGATCGCTTGAGAGGTGCCGACGGCGGCGTGTAGCGCCTGTTGGGCTTGGGGGGTGACCTCCGCGGCGCGACAGTGCCTCCCGGCAGTTGAGCACCGGAGAGCGACAAGCTGTCGGCGGTGGCTTCGCGCAGGTCGCGCTGCAGCCGGTAGGCACGCACCAGCAACCAGGCGGCGACCAGGATGAACGGGACCCCGAAGCCCCAGTAGTGGAGGTTGAAGATGGCGAGCCCGTAGAGGGCGGTCACGATGCCGAGGTAGAGGCGTTTGCGCAACATCGCAGTCACGAGCATCAAGACCGAAAGGCCCAGGATCACGCCGCCCAGATCGTGGTAGAGCGACAGGCTCACGTGGAGCGTGTCAATCTGACCGTTCTTCAGCCGCGGCGGGGGGTCGTTGACGATCAGGGTGCTGATCACGAGGATCCCAATGGCCGCGGCGACCGGTGCAGCCACCAATCCGATGAGCCGCTCCTTGTCGTTGGCGGACCTGACCTCGGCCTGCAACTCCTCGAGGGACGCCGACCCGGTTGAAGCCTTGCCTGTGGAGACCGTGTCGGCCGCAGCCGGTTTGAGAACAAGGTTGCGCAGGCGGTCGCTCAGGGGAGCCTTTCCCGGCTCGGGCTGCTTGCGCGCCGACAGTCGTTGCCCAGCGCTCGGCCGGGACAGGGCACCGACCTCAAAGTCGTCGGGATCGCGAGCTGCGGGCATCTAGGAACGTTAGCGTGCCGCCGGCCGGCTCGGGGAGAGACGGCAGAGCCACGCAACCAACCGCTCCGAAGCGGGCTTGCGGTCAAAGAACAAGACGTTCGCCTTGACGCCCTGGGCGCAAGAGATGCCAGTGGGCAGCCAGAAGAGCGTTTGTACGTCACAGAACGGGCTGCATGCCACGGCACCTCCCCCGGGGTTCTTGCCGGGGGAGGTCGGCCGTGGCGATGCGCTCGAGCTCAGTGAGACAACGGGTCGTTCGGCGGGATGATGAGGTTCTCGGTCACCGTCCCCTTCTCTGACGGGAGGGGGAAGATGGTCGAGTAGTAGATCGACTGCACGCACGGGCCGACGACAGGGTGTCCCGGTCGGGCCAAGGGGCAGATGGGCAGCAGACCCAAGGTGACCGATTGCCCAAACAGGTCCGTGAAGGGCGCACCGGGCGATTTGAAGCAGACCGCGAACGGGTCGAGCCAGAAACCTCCGGCCGCGCTGTTGGCGAAGGTGATCGATATGTCGACGCTCCCGCTTGCAGAAAGACCGTTCTCGAGGATGGTCGAGTACTGCACGGCGTGACGGAACGGGTCGTTGCAGCTGAACGCCCCACTCACCGGAACGTTGTTCAGGTCCAACAGGATCGTGCCCGTCGTCGAGGTCGTGCTCGCCCCGGTCGTCTGGGTAGAAGACGTCGCGGTGCCACTGCAAGGCGAGGACGAGCAGGTGATGACCGCGTCGTAGTCCGAGACCTGGTTCGTGAGGGTGGTGGTGGCGTGCCCGACATCGGTCACCACGACGGAGATCGTGTAGGTTCCGTTCGCGGCGTAAGTGTGCGTACCAGTGACCTCGAATTCGGTCGGAGAGGTCCCGTTCGGCGGGCTCACGAGACTCACCGTCCCGGGGCTCGAGTTGGTGTCGCCCCAGTAGATTTCGGCGCCCCCGGGCGACGTCGTGTAGTCCGTGATTGGTGCGCTCGGGTTGGCGTCCAGGAAGGTCCCTACGACCGCTGTGAAGGACTTGTTCGTGGTCGCGTTCGCGATCGCTGGCTGCGTAGCTGTGGGGCTGAGCGGTGCATCGGCGATGGTGGCGGTGCTGCTGGCCGATCCGACATTGGTGGAGGACAGCAGGTTGTCGCTGACCGTCACCGTCGTCGTGTCGGAGCCCTCTTCTAAATAAGTGTGGCTGTCCGTCACGACGTATGCCGTCCCAGTACCGTCCGGCTGGGTGATCGAGCTCGTGCTCGGACTTGGGCTGTCACCCCAGTTCGTCGTGGCGGTGAAGTCCGTGACAGGGGAGGTGTTCGGCCCGTCGGAGAAGGTCGCCACCTGTACGGGCCCTGTGGAAAGGCCCTCGGTCCCGCTCACGGGAGTGGCCGAAACTGAGATGTCGGAGGCGAAGTCCACGCTGACGACGCTGGTCGGTCCCTCCTCGAGCGAGAAGAAGGTGCTTCCACCCGGAGGCAGTGGCGTCGTGAAGTTCACGGTGCCTTGGACGTTGTAATCCGTTGGGTTACTGAAGGCGTTGTCTTGGCCCACGTAGTCCCACCCCAAAGGGTACGGCCCATCGGAACTGTCTTCTCCCTCCTGCTGGCCTAGCGAGCACCAAGACTGGTAGGGGGGCTCGGTGCACATCCCGTCACCGTCGAAGCCGAAGATGTCCTGCGCGCCCGATAGGTCACCGCTGCCCGAGAGCGTCACGCTCGACACGAGGGCGTCGGTATCGTTCACGATCCCTACGATCACGTCGTCTGAACCGTCGTAAGGCCCCTGGTTTGGGCCGGCGATACTGCCCACATAGGCGGTGTCCGTAGCGTTCGGCCCGATCGTGATGACGTACCCGCATGCGGGGGCGGCATCCTCACCGATCGAAGGACAAGTGATTGTCGGCGCCGGCGTGGGCGAGGCGCCCGCAGGCGCTGAGAGCGCCAAGGCGGGAAGGGCCATCGCCGTGATCGACGTCACAGCCACGCCCACCTTGACCCAGCGTCGTGTAAGCAACGTAAGCAAACGCATCAGAATCCCCCCTCGCGGCAACACGCTGCACACGTGTGACAAACGCCTGGTGCGGCAAACTACCTGCAGTTTTCCGCCAGGTCAACCTTTCTCAGTTTCAACTACTGAGCGTTGTCACTAGATCACGTTCGGAGTTCGCTTGCTCCTCCCCAATGTTGGAGCTGGGCGACACCGAGTCCCTTGCACCGAGCAGGTCCGGCGGAGAGACGACGCCGAGCTTGGACAAGGTCGCCTCTGCCCTGCGCCGTAGCTCTTGACGATCGACTGCGTCTGCATCGATGCCGAGCTCGGCCATGACGAGTGAGCTGAGCGCAACCTCGTACTCGGCGCCGCGCCCTCGCGCGGCGGAAAGGCTTTCCTCCAGGGCCTCTCGCGCGCTGTCATTCCTATCCGTCCGTGCGAGCGCCACGCCTCGCACACGTTGCAAGAGGGGTATCTGGGCGGGGACGCCCCCGAGGCTTCGCGCCTGGACCAGCCCTTCGTCGGCAACAGCTAGGGCGGCCGCCACCTCGCCGCTCAACAACAGGCACTCGGCCTTGCGAGCGGTTGCCTCGAGGAGCTTTTCGTGAGCGCCCACCTTGCGCGACTCGGCCAGCGACTCCTCGAAGATTCCCAAGGCGTCCTCGTAACGTCCTTGACGGGCGGCGAGGCGGGCGATGTTGATGTTCAGGTAGGCCATCCCGGTGCGATAACGCGCCGCGCGGAACACGCGCGAGGAGTAGTCGAAGCGTTGCTCGGCCTCATCGAGACGGCCCTGGTCGAGGAAGATCTCCCCGATGTTGAGCACGTAGATGGCGTCCATCACGGCGTTGCCTGTCCTGTGCACGGTCACCTGGGCCCGCTTGTACAGCTCGAGCGCCTTGTCCCACTCGCCGCGGAAGTAGGCGAACATGCCGAGCATGTTGAGCACACCCGACTGGCCAGGGAGATTCTCCAGCTCTTCGAAAAGTGCCAGGGCACGGACCCAGTTGACCGGCTCCTCCAGCTGGCCGAGCTCCATCTTGGCGTAGTCGATGAACCTGAGCGCGTCCGCGAGTGCCTCTTTGTGCCCGACCGCCTCGGCCTCGGCCACCGCGAGCGTGCTCCACTTAAGCGCGCGCTGGTGCCGCCCTTCGTCCTGGCAGCAGCGCCCGTACCATGCAAGCAACTCGGCCCGCTGGCGGGCGGCCTCCGCGCTCGGGTTCCCCTTGAGGATGTTGAGGCCCTTGGTGATCCAGCGCAGAACGCTCGCGTACCGGTCGAGCCAGGCTTGCACCCGCGCCAGTTTCAGTGCGAGACGCGCTTCAGCGAGGGCGTCGTCCTCAGCAAGGCGCCGAGCGGACCGGTAGGCCGCGGCCGCCTCGACGTAGGCACCGGCGCGGTTTCTGGCATCTCCCAGCGCCTCGTGCACCTCTGCGAGCTCGGCCCGGGTCAGCTGGTCGAGCCGCCTTCCGGCGAGAAGGGCGCGCTCGTAGAACTCGGCCGCCTCCACGTTGGCGTAGACCGACTTGGCTCGCTCGGCTGCGGCGATCGAGTACGAGAAGGCTTCTGGGTAGCGCTGCGCGTGCAGGTAATGGAACGAAAGCAGCTCCGGCTGTTCTTCTCCTCGGCTAAGACGAATGGTGTCGCCGGCACGGGCGTGCAGCTCGCGGCGAAGGCGGTAGGAGAGCCCGTCATAGGCACTGTCGTGCAGGAGCACGTTGCGAAAGCTCATGTTTCCCCTGCCGTCCCGGGCGACGAACTCCTCGAGCCTCTTCCAAGTTGCGTCTTCCTCGCCGGGGAGCTCGTCGACGACATGAGGGAGCAGATCGGTCGAGAACGACTGACCGAGCACGGCGAGCTGTCGGAGAAGGTAGCGGTCGTCATTAGAGAGGCGGTCGATGCGCGCCGCGATGACTTCTTCTATGGAGTCCGGCAGGGCTTCGAGAGTTTCACCGCTTCTCGAAGCCGCGATCAGCTCACGCAGGAAGAGCGGGTTTCCCCCGGAGCGCTCGACGAGCGCGCCGAGCTCACGGGGCGACAACGGCGCGTCCTTCGTCACGACCTCGGCGAGCGCGGTCGCCGCCTTCTCATCGAGCGGCCGGAGCTTGATCCGCGTCGTGTCCTCGCTCGGCGCCACGAATCCCGACTCGACGTCTCGCCGGGTCACGCAGATGAGCCACGACGTCGCGCCGACGGCCCCTGCGAGCCGCCCGAAGAGCTCCGCCGACGCTTGGTCCATGAAGTGGGCTTCTTCGACCGTGAGGAGCCCCGAGTGAGGAAGCAGGTGACCGAGCAGCTCGATGACGGCTTCCGCGAGGCGCGTGCGACGGAACTCTTCTTCGAGCTCGCGCGTCTCGCGGGTCTCCGGCACCGAAAGGTCGAGGACGCCGGCGATAAGAGGCGCCCAGGGCAGCACGCCCGGCGCGCGGCTCGCCACCTCGTCGAGGAATTGCGCCGCCGCCGCCTCGTCGTTGCGGTCCGCAGGTAGCTTGAGCAGGTTCCGAAGAAGCCCGCGCACGGCGTGGTACGGCGTGGATGAGTCGTAGCGTTCGCACACGGCGGAAAGCTGCACCATGCCTGCCGCTAGCTGGCGGAGCTGCGCGACGAGTCGAGACTTTCCCATTCCGGGCTCGCCGACAATCTCGACCAGCCGCCCCTCGCCCTTCTTGGCTGCCTCCACCAGTTGCTCGAGCGTTCGCAATTCTTCATCGCGCCCGGCGAAGAGGGGATGATCGACCGGTCCCTCGTCCAGCGCGCCCGTCCGCGCTCCCAGGCTGAAGGCCCTTACCGGCTTCGCCTTTCCCTTCACGAAGAAGGGCTCGAGCTCGACCGCCGCAAAACCGGTGCGTGAGCGGCTGAGCACCTCCGGCGTCGTGAGGACCTGACCGGGCTCGGCTTTGGCCATGAGCCGCGCCGCGAGATTGACGGCGTCACCCATCACCGTGAACGTGCGCCGGTAGGGCGGCCCGACCTCCCCGACGAACACCGACCCGCGGTTCACCCCGATCCTGATCGACAAGGGACCGCCGGCGTCCATGACCTCCCTCAGGGCCAGCAACATCCGGTGCTCGTCGTCACCGAAGGTGGACGGAGCACCGGAGGTCAAGATGATCTTCCCACCGTCACGATCGATGTCGGTGGCGAGGAACGTCACTTGTTGGCGGTCGACGGCTCGTTGGACGTCGCTAACGAGCCTGTCGAGTTGTCTGGCGGTCTCCGCTGGCCCCGCTTCCTCGATGAGCCTGTCCGTCCCGTCGAAATGGATGAAGGCGAGGGTTACGCGGCGGTGCTCGGGCTGTTGGTGCGCACTCGTCAAGGCCTCCCTGAGCCCGACCGGCACGCCGCGCAACAGCTCGACACCAGCTTCGACAGGCGCAGGCAGCATGAAATCGGGCTCCGGACCTGCCGGCGAGCGGAGGAGCAGGCGACCTGGGCCCTTCGGCGCTCCCACCAACCTCGGGCCGAGGGCCGCCGCCGTGGCCTCGCTGACAACGATCTCGCCGGCTTCGGCCGCCGCTTCCATGGACACAGTCGTGCTCGCGGCCGGGCCCGTCACGATCAGCTCGCGGTGTGAGTCACCCACGAGGAAGAAATGGAACCGGCCGCTGTGCACCCCGACTGACATCCGGAGCAACACGCGTTGGCCGAGCACGGTGAGCCGCCCTACGACACGAAGCTCGCGCCGCATGTCGATCGCTGCCAGGCAAGCCCGTGCCTCATGGGATTCGCCCGAGAAGTGGAGCAGCAGCGCGTCGCCACCGAACTTGAGGAGTCGTCCACCTCGCGCATAGGCCAGGTGTAACAAGCTCACGAAACAGCTGCCGATGGTGGCAGTCAGCTCCTCGGCTCCCACCTTCCCGTGACGCGCCAATCCCTCCGAGAGTTTGGTGAACCCGGAGATGTCGACGAAGGCGACCGTGCCCTCCATCTCCCGGTGTCGAGCTTCCGGTGTGCTCGCTAGCCAATCGATGGTCAGGCGGGGGAAATAGGGCGCGAGCGGGTTGCCAGTATCGTTCTGCGTCCTGGCGTGAGTGCCCTCATTCGGCATCGTTGAACTGCTCCCCCATGTCGGGGGAGCCGAGCCCGCCTTGACCGCCACGTGGCGGATACCCCCCTGACGGACGCGAAGATACTCCAGCTTGGACGGTGATCGGTAGATCACCGTAGGCTCCAAGTTATGCGCGGCGCCGACGGCCGCAACGATCGCATCGACCACAGCCTGGACCTCGGCGATCGGTGGTCAGCCAATCGAAGCCCCCCGGGAACTCGGTTCCAAGGCTACCCGGCTTCGGATCGGCTGAGTAGCGCCAGGACCTGGTTCGACAGCTTCGCCGCGAGCAGGCCGTCATCACCTTGTTGACACGCGTCCCCAGGCGGGCCGATCATCGCGCGGCAAGACGCGGGCTAAGCAAACTGCGGCAGCCAGCGCTCGTTCGCCGAGAACATATCGTCAGTCAGCTGCCAGATCTCGTCCAACGAACAGACCGCAGCCGTGAGCGGGTCCAGGGCCATCGCCTGATAGATGGCCTCTCTGTCTCGCTCGATGTGTCCCTTGACGACAAGCTCCTGCACAGCAATGTTGCTCCGGTTCAAAGAGGCGAGTTGGGGAGGGAGAGCTCCCACGACGCAAGGATGAACTCCGGCACGGTCCACGAGACAGGGGACCTCGACACACGCCCCGTTGGGCAGGTTGGTCACGAGGTCGTCGTTCATGACGTTGCCGTTGATGCGGATGGGCGTGCCTGTCTGCTCGGCCTGGATGACGCGGGCACCGTATTCGTCCGAGCGACGAAGCTCGATGGGCTCAGCGCCGGCGATCTGCCGGGCAACCTCTTGCTCGTAGGCAGGCTCCTTTATTCGCCGGGCAGCGACGTCGCCTCCGGTGTGGCCGTACCCGAACCATGCCGAGTAGTCGGACCCGGCCGACTCGAAGGTCTTCACGAGTGCGGCGAGCAGGTCCGGCCGCTTGCGGAAGTAAGGCAGGTACTCAGAGGCGTGGCCACTGGACTCGGTCACGAAGTAGCCGAACCTGCGCATCAGCTCGAAGCGAACCGGTTCCAAGGAAAGCACCTCCGGGTCGTCGAGCAGGGCGCGCAAGCGAGGATAGAGGTTGGAGCCGTGATGCTCCAAGGTGAGGAACCAGGCCTGGTGGTTGATCCCTGCCACCAAGTAGGTGAGCTCGTCTTCCGGCACCTCGCAGTGCTCGGCGAGCAGACGTGCGGTTCCCTGGACGCTGTGGCAAAGGCCCACCACTCGTGACCCGCCAAGAGCCAGCCGCCAGGTGAGAATGGCCATGGGGTTCGAGTACTGCAGGACGAGAGCGCCGGGACACAGATCTGCTATGTCCTCGATGAGGCCGTCGAAGACAGCGAGGTGGCGCAGCCCACGAAAGATCCCACCGGGTCCGATGGTGTCACCCACACATTGGCCCACCCCGAAGCGTTCGGGGACGCGTATGTCGGCCTCCCACTGGTCCGTCCCGCCCACCTGGATGGTGACAATCACGTAGTCGGCCTCTGTCAGGGCCTGGCGACGGTCGGTAGTGATGATGACCCGCGCCGGTGCCTTGGCCGTCTCGACCATGCGGTTGTCGAGCTTCTCGGCACGCGAGAGCCTCTCGCCGTCTATGTCCGTGAGGACGAGCTCGCTGTCGCCCAGCTCCGGAAAGGTGAGGATGGCCCTGGTGAGATTCCTCGTGAACACCACGCTTCCCGCTCCGATGAAGACGATTCTCATCTGAGAAGACCTCCGGTACTGAGTTCGGCGCCGCGCAGGCGGGCTCGCGCCCGCCCGTCTCGGCGGTCTGCCACGCCCAGGTCCAAAGCCGACGCCGCAGGCAGCCCGTTCGGGTACACCCTGCTCACTTTGTCCGGGTTCATGGTCGCCATTGCATCTCCTCGGTGGCCATTAGCTGATCCCGGCCTGCGGACGGGTGCGGTTGACACAACTGTCGATCTCGGCGAGCTCCTCGTCGCTGAAGTCGAGGCCCGACAGAGCGGCGAGATTCTCCTCGAGCTGCGCCACACTGCGCACGCCGACGAGCGCGGACGTGACGCGTTCGTCGCGCAGCACCCAGGAGATCGCCATCTGGACAAGCGACTGCCCGCGCCGCTGGGCGATCCCGTCCAAGGCGCGCACCTGGGCGAGGTGCTCTCCGGTGATCGAGTCCCGCTTCAAGAAGTGGTTCTCGCTCGCGCGCGACTGCGACGGCACGCCACCCAAGTACTTCGTCGAAAGCAGGCCCTGTGCGAGCGGCGAAAAGGCGACACAACCCGCTCCCTCCTGCTCGAGGGCATCGAGCAGGCCGTGCTCGATCCAGCGGTTGAACATCGAGTACGACGATTGGTGGACGATAAGCGGCGTTCCAAGTCCCGCGAGGATTCTGGCGGCTTCGCGCGTAGGCCCCGGCTGGTAGGAGGAAATCCCGACGTACAGTGCCTTGCCCTGACGGACGACGGTGTCGAGGGCCCCCATCGTCTCCTCGAGCGGGGTGTCGGGGTCGAACCGGTGCGAGTAGAAGATGTCGACGTAGTCGAGCCCCATGCGCCCGAGGCTCTGGTCGAGGCTCGCCAGTAGGTACTTCCGCGAACCTCCGTCACCGTAGGGTCCCGGCCACATGTCGTAGCCGGCCTTGGTCGAGACCACGATCTCGTCACGGTATGCAGCCAGATCGCCCCGGAGTATCCGACCAAAGTTCGCCTCCGCGGCCCCGTAAGGTGGGCCATAGTTGTTTGCAAGATCGAAGTGGTTGACCCCGAGGTCGAAAGCCCGTCGGACGATGGCCCGCGCGTCGTCCAGAGAGCTCGTGTCGCCGAAGTTGTGCCACAGCCCGAGCGAGATCGGCGGTAGCTTGAAGCCACGAGCCCCGCAGCGCCGGTAGCGCACCTGGTCGTAGCGCCGTTCGTCAGCGCGGTACATGTTCCTCCCGAGCGAGGGCACGTTTGCTCACAAGGGCACTTTGCTCTCGGCTCTGCGCACACCGAGCTGCGCGGTGAGCTGCACGAGACAGAGAAGGACGATCGGCACCCCGAGGACTAGCACTGCCGGGCCGACCGGGGTCACGAAGGTTCAGGGCGGAGAAGTTGAACTCCGAGCCCAGGGCGCCCATAATCCGCCCGCTGAACGGCCGAGCGAGCCGGTCCCTTTCTGTCCCTTGCGGCCTTGGCCGGCTCACATGCGAACTGTACCTCCGACCATCCTCATCCCTTGTTCCCGGTCCTCTGGATCCCCTGGACGAAGCTGCGCTCGGTGAAAAAGAGCAAGATGATTATCGGGGCGTTCCGTCGCCGCGGCGCTCGGCGATGAGACCAAGGACGGCTTCACTGCTGGCCTCAGGCGGTGAGGGCGTCGATGGAGGCCGTGACGACGGTGTTCCTGCCGTGTCGCTTGGCATCTAGCAGTCGCCCGTCCGCGGCTGCGAAGGCTAACCGCCATCCCTTCGCCGGACCGCAGGCGACGCCGAGGCTCACGGTGACCTGGAGGCCCGGCGCGACTGCCGCCCAGTCGAGCCGGGAGACCGCGAGTCGCAGTCGCTCGGCGAATCCATGCGCAGCTACAAGGTCGACACCCGACAGCGCGACGACGAACTCGTCCCCGCCGTAGCGGATGACCTGTTGTCCGCTTCGTACCTTGCTCGCGAACAGCTGGCCGACTTGGCAGAGGACTGCGTCGCCGACGTCGTGACCGAAAGTGTCGTTGATTTCCTTGAAAGAGTCGATGTCGGCGATGATGCAGGCCACTTTGGCTCGCCGCACCTCCTCCTCACCTAGGAAGCGCTCGAGCAGCCGTCGGTTGCCGACACCGGTGAGGGCGTCCTCTTCGGCCGATCGTGCAGCCTCTGTCACCCTGGTTTGGAGAGTCCTGTGATCCCGCTCGAGGTCCACGTGTGTCCAGAGCTGCTGCACGAGCTGTCTCGTCTGGCGATGGTGTATCGCAGACATGTGCCCCTTGGCTTCGAGGGCGTGCGCGAGTGCGTTCTTGAGGTCGCCGGCGGCCTCCTCGCAAGCAACCAGCTCTTCGAGCGCCAGCATCAGCTCCTGCTCGTCGTTGCTCCCCTCCACGATCTCCACCCCAGGACGGGCGGCAGCCAAGGCTTCTTCTTCGCGGCCTGCCAGGCGGAGACAACGGGCCTCGACCAGTGTGACGGCAGCGCGCTGGGATGCAGACGCGATGGCCTTCGCCTCATCCCGGAACTCTTCGAGCAGCTGCAGGGCTTCCTGCACGCGGCCCAAGTCGCAGAGGACCTCTGCAGGCAGGCGGTAGCTACCGGACCGACGACTTATCTCTGCCGTCCCCTCGCCGAGCAATCTCCGTATCGCCGCTTCGGCACGTTCGAGCCGATCGAAGCTCGCTCCCATACCGCACGTTCGCTGCTGTCGTGAGGCAAGCAGCAACGCGTCAGCAATGTTATGAAGCTGGCGGTAGACCTTTTCCGCGTCACCCATGCGCTCGGCGATGGCGAGTGAGACCTCGAACTGCTCGACTGCCCGGTCGTAGTCGAAGAATGAGTAGCAGAAGATACCTAGCCGATTGGTGATCTCCCACCGAAGACGGTCGTCTGTGACTGACTCCAGGCCGAGGATGCTCTTTGTCGCCAACTCTGCGGCCAGCGAGAGCTCACCAAGACGCGAGCCGTGCGCCGCACCAAGGCTCGCGGCGTCAATCGCGAGCTCAGCGTCCCCGGCCGCCTCGAAGAGAGCCATCGCCCTGACGGCGTCCTCACAGACCTCTCGGGTGCGCCACTGGTTCGATTGCACTCGCGCCCGGCACATGAGCAGCCTGGCCTGATCGCCTGGAGCCGATGTCGACTCGAGCCCTCGCGTGATCTCGGCCAGGCAGTCTTCACAAGCCTCCGGCGTCGCCGCCAGGCTTGCACGCTGGAACAACGCCTCGAAGTCGACGTCTGACCGGAGCCGCCTGTTCACACCTCTACATATCGGCGGAAGTGGGACGGATCCTGAGATCCGGGTCGTCGTGAGCTCCGCTCGGCCAGCCATGCGTTACGGATGGCATGGCCGCGGAGCCGTTCGGGTGAACCTTGGTCGCCTTTTCAAGGTGATCGGCGCCGTCAGCTCTCCTTTACGAGAGGAACTAAGACTCTGAGGTCGGAGGCGTTCCCTTGTACCGGTGGTCAGGTGCTCTTGTCGACGCCCGGACGACGAGCTGGCAGGGCACCAGCCGCGTGCCGCGGGTCGTGCGGCCGTCGATCGCGGCGAGAAGGATCTGTGCGGCTGTCTGGCCGACCTGGGAGAGATTCATGTCGATCGTCGTGAGCGGCGGTCTCGAAGCCTCGGCCATGACAGTCCAGTTGTCGAAGCCGACAAGGGCGACGTCGTCAGGAACCTTGCATCCTAATTCCCGGAGAGACTCGGCAACTCCCCGCGCGATCTGGTCGCTTCCGCAGAAGACCGCGTCAACGTCTGGTGTCTGGCGCAGCAGAATGCTCGCTGCTTGTCGGCCCCACTCCTCGCTCCACTCACCATGGAAGGGAGCGTCCCCGGCCAGCGAGAGTCCCGCGTCTGCGAGGACGCCGGTCGCTCCCGCGGCGCGAAGCCGGACCGCTCGAAAGTCAGACGGGCCGGTAATATGCCCGATCCTCCTCCGACCCGTCGCAAGCAGGTACTCGACCGCGAGACGCCCACCCCCCTCATCGTCCGGCAAGACGGACACATCGTCGGGATTCGTCGACTCGCTCATCGCGTAAACGATCGGAACGGGGAAAGACGTGCCGACGGGTGGTCGTGGGTCGCTGCGCCGTCCAGTGACGATGATCCCGTCGACCCGCCGGGCGAGCAGCGTGCGAACGTAGTGCTGTTCCCGGATCGCGTCGTCGCGCCCGTCGCACAGCAAGACAGCAATCTGACCCGCCTGGAGGGCATCCTCTGCGCCAAGCATCACGGGAATGCTGAACCTGCCAAAGCTGTCGTTGGTGATCAGCCCTACCGTGTAGCTCCTCCCGGTAAGCAGGTTCCTCGCCAAGGCGTTGGAGTGGAAGCCGAGTTGCTCGGCTGCCTTGAGCACTTTGGCCCGCGTCCGGCCGCTGACGCCTTCCCTTCCGTTCAGCGACTTCGAGACCGTGCCGATGGACACACCCGCGAACGCGGCAACGTCGCGAATCGTCGGGGTCTTGGACCGCTTGTCCGCTCGACCGCCGTCACCGTCGCGTGCGCTCGCCTGCGACACATCGTCGCCTGGCCTAGAGATCGGACTAAACATCGGTTTCACCGAACTCTGGTCCTCGTTCAGCGCGCCAAGCCGCAGGCAAGCCGGGCAACTCAGTTCCGAGGAACCTCGCGCCTCGCTTTCTCGGTGTCCGCTGTGACTTGCCGGCCGCGTACATTCGTGCGACTCAGCCTTTGACGGCGCCGGAGACGAGACCCCGAACGTAGTAACGCTGGAGTGCAACGTAGATGATGATGCAAGGGATCATGGCGATCACCGCCCCCGCGACGAGGACTCCATAGTTGATCTGACCGTAGGTGTCGCTCGACTCGACGTTCACGAGCGCCACGGGCAGCGTATAGACCCAGTCGTTCGTCGTGAACGTGAGCGCACCAAGGAACTCGGTCCAAGAGAACAAGAAGGCGTAGAGGACCGTCGTCGCGATGCCGGGGATGACCATCGGCCGAAGCACTCGGGTGAGCGTCGACATGACCGAAGCTCCGTCGACCTCTGCGGCATCGACAAGCTCGTTCGGTATCTGCAGGAAGGTGTTGCGCATCAGGTAGGTACCGAAGGGGAGGTTGAACGCTGTGTAGAACAACGCCAGGCCAGGAAGGCTGTTGAGAAGATGGAGGAAGTGCAGCTCAAGGAAGAGCGGGGTCAGGACCGCCTGGAACGGCACCATGAACGCAAGCAGGACAAGAGCAAAGGCGATGCTCGACCCCCGGAACTTGAACCTCCCGAAGCCGTAGCCGGCGAGCGTCGCCACTATTGCCGTGATCAGCGAGGTCGCGACCGCGACTATGACGCTGTTCATGACGTTGCGGAGAATGTCGTCGCTGCTGAGAAGCTCTACGTAGTTGTGGAAGCCGAGATCCGAGAAGCTCTTCAGGGACGGGGGCGAGATGATCTCTCCGGGTGCCTGGAAGGAGCGGAGGATCTCCCAGAGGAGAGGCACGACGAAGATCGCGCTGATCATCGCCCCTGCGATGAGATAAAGAGCCGTTCCTCGTCGCCCCCTTCGACGGCTCGGCAGCGTCGTGTCCGAGCTCCGTTCAGGCATCGTCACGGCTCAGGAAGTGAATCTGCAGGAAAGTGATGAGACCGACGACAGCGACGAGGACAACAGACATCGCGCTGGCGGAACCGACGCTCATCGAGGCGTTGAACGTCTCGTAGATCTGCATGACGACGCTCTGTGTGCTCGAGCCTGGCCCGCCGTCGGTGATGATGAAGAACTGGTTGAAGGCGAGGAGCGAGCCGATGATGGAGATCACGAGGCTGAGCACGATCGAGCGCCGGAGCATCGGGATGGTGATCATCCGTTCGGACTGCCACCACGAGGCGCCGTCGACATCCGCCGACTCGTAGAGATGCTCCGGAATGCTCTGCATCCCGGCCATCAGCAGCATCATCGTGAGCCCCGAAGCGAACCACACGACAAGGATGCAGATTGCCGTGAGGGCGAGCCCTGTGCTTGCCGTCCAAGGCGTGTTGATGCCGACGATGTGGAGCTTGGAGAGGACGACATTGACCGTGCCGAAGCCCGGCTGGAGCTCGACGTAGATGAGGAAGCTCAGGGTGCTGAGACCGATGATGAACGGCAGGAAGAAGCACGTTCGGAACAGCGTCGACCCGAAGCGGTTCGAGCGAACGAAGACAGCCAGCAAGTAGCCCACCACGAGGATCGGCACTGTGACGATCGCCGTGTACTCCAAGGTGAACACGATCGAATGAATGAAGACGGTGTTATGTATGAGCGCGCTGTAGTTCGCGGTGCCATTGAAGTGGACCGGGCCGATGAGGGGCCAGTTCGTGAAAGAGATGTAGGCGCCGAAGCCGAGCGGGTACAAGATAAAGACTCCGACGATCGCGATGGCTGGAGCGATGAGCGCGTACGCGGCCCGAGCCTCGCGACGGGCACGAACCCGCGATCGGCCAGCCGGTTTCGCTGAGAAAGAGCGCGAGCCACCCCGGAACGGCGCTGCCTGTGCTGGCGATGTGGGCTTTGGCACCCTCTCACCTTCCCTGCCGGTGGGTCCGGGATGTCACCTATTAAAGACGCATTCAATCGTCGGGAAAAGCAGCGCCGCGGCGCCGCCCTGAAAGGGAAGCGCCGCGGCGGCCGCGCTGGCTACGAGGTGACCGAGTTGAGGGTGGCCTGGATGCCGCTCTGTCCGATCACGAGGGCTTGACTGACGTTGTCGCTGTAAACGGCCTCGTCGAACATCTTCAACCACGGCGAGGCGGGCTCGTTGAACACCTGGTCATAGGCGAGGGTGTACTCGACAGAGCCGTACGGGAGCGTGTCGAGCGCGACGGCGTCGTAGGGGTAGCTCTTCACGTACGAAGGCGTGACAATGTCGCTGCGCACCGGCGACTCGCCATTGGGCGCATATTGCAGCTGCACCGCCTTGGAAAGGAACCACTGCGCAACTTCCCACGCGCCCGAGGGGTTCTTGGCGCCCGCCGGGATCACGAAGTCGTCGCCACCGTCGAAGGTGCTCCCGTGGCCGCCGTATTCGCTCGGGAGCGGCACATCGGCGAACGAGGAGGCGGGCAGGCCCTCCTTGAGGTACGTATTGAAGAAACCGTAGTCACCCGGCAGCATGCCGATGTTGCCCTTGCCGAAGTCCTGCCCCCAGGTCGGGCCGTTCTGGGTCTGGGAATCGGCCGGGGCCTCCTTGCTGGCCCAGATCTGCGCATAGACGCTGAGCAACGCCTTGAGGGGCTGGTTGTGGAGAATGTTCGCGGTCTGGTGACCGAGCGGGCCCTCGATCAGGTGCTGGCCACTCGCCCAGATGTCGGGGAGCATCACGAAACCGAGGCAGCCCTGGCAGTCGCCCGCGAACGACAGGCCGTAGACGGGCTTGGACGGCGTGCTGAGAGCGGTGACCAATTTGGCGTCTTTCGCGATAGCGGCGAACGTCGTCGGTGGACCGCTGATGCCAGCCTCCTTGAACAGCACCTTGTTGTACCAAAGCACCGACAAGTCGGAGAGATAGGGCACTCCGTAGTACTGGTTGCCGATCGTCGCGAGCGCCAGGTGGCCGGGGCTAAGAGCGGACTTGTACGGCAAGGCGTTCACGTACTTCGTGATGTTGAGGAGAGCGTTCTCGTGCGCGAACTCCGGGACGTCGATGTCGTTCAACCCGACGAGGTCCGGTGGGTCCCCGGCACGGATCGCCGTCGCGAGCTGGCTCGTGTCATCGTTGGGCGAAGTCAGGTGCAGCACGATCTTCAGGTTCTTGTGCGTCTTGTTGAACTCCGGCACCAACACGACCGCGGCAGAGCTTGTGGCGTCCCTGGCCCAGAACTCCACGGTCCCCGTCGCATTGACGCCGAAGGTCGGGCTGGTCCTCGCCGCCCTCGCGCTCGCGCCGGCCGACATAGCCGAGATCCCCGTTATGGACAGCACCGTCACCGTCGCGGCCACTGCCACAATGGGCCTCCAATATTTCTTCCGCATGACGAACCCTCCTGTAGTAGAGACGACCAACAGGCTTCCGTAATGGGACGAAAACCTTTTCGTCAATTTTCCTACGCTACGCCTGCACTCACCGATAGTCAATGGGCATTACCTTCTCTGCTGGCTGGTTTGGCCAGGTTTCTGCAAAGGCCGCGTCCTGTGGGATCCAGACGCGCATGGATGTCGCGCCCCGGTTCCCCCACGCGTAGTAGGGGGTGGCGCGCACCTCGAGGGGGTGCCCCGCCGCCTGATTCGAGGTGGTGGTCGACAAGACGCCGGCGCCGTCTGGACTGAACTCACCATACGGCCAGCCCGACCGGGAAGCCATGTCGTGCACGCGGCCGTTGAGGCGCAGGGCGACGACGTTGTCAGTGGAGATGGCAAAGCCTGGCTTCTCTCTCGGGGTTGCCGAGACATCCACTGAGATGCCGCGCAGGTTCACCGCCTCGGGAAGGTCTATCCCCTCGATGCAGTAGACAAGAGGCCCGCGCTCGTAAGCCACACAACCGCGAACGGCGTCGATCTCCTTGGCAGCGGCGACGATGCGGACCCGCAGGGGGAACTCGAGCACGATCTCGTCCCCGGCCGACCACTCGTGGCGGAGCCGGATGTAGCCCTTCTCGCATGGCTCGGTTGTCATCGGACGCCCATTGAGCGTGCAGCGAGCGCCCTCGGCCCAACTCGGAGCGCGTAGCGCTATCTCCTGGGGAACACTTGGCGCGGCCACGACCCGAATCGCGACGGTGCCGTCAAAGGGATAGCCGGTGGTCACAGCGAGCTCGAGCGCGCCGACGCTGCCCTGCTTGGCGCGGATCCGGCCCGACAGGTACTGATGCAGCTGCACACCTTCGTCTGTTCGCGTCGCCACGTAGTGCTCAAGGCTCGCTAGCAAGCGCATGATGTTGGGCGGGCAGCAGGCGCAGTCGTACCAAGCTTGTCGCCTGTGAGGCTCCCGAGACTGGAGGGGATTGACATAGAAGAAGCTGGCGCCGTCGAGGCCGACACTGGCGAGAAAGCCGTTATAAAGAATGCGCTCCATGAGCTCTGCGTAGACAGCCTCTCCGGTGACGAGCAACAAACGCCAGTTCCACATGATCGACGCGATGGCGGCACAGGTCTCGCAGTAGGCGCGGTCCGGCGGGAGCTCGTAGGCGTCCCCGAAAGCCTCGTCCTTGTGCCTCGAGCCGATCCCGCCGGTCAGGTGCGTCTTCGTCGAGACCATGTCGCGCCACTGGGCGAGGATCGAGGTCAGAAGCCTCGGCCGACCCGTCTCCGTGTAGAGGTCGGTCGCCCCGGCCAGCAGGTAGAGCGCACGCACGGCGTGGCCCCGGATAGATGTCGCCTCCTCGAAGGGAACGTCATCTTGAAAATACGACGGCCCGAACATGTGCCAGCTCAAGGCGGCGTGACCGCGGCGTCCGATGAGATCGGCCGCAAGGTCCAAGAGCCGGCCGTCACCGTTCGTCCTGTACAGCTCGACGAGGGCGGTCTCGATCTCCGGATGACCAGGCACGTAGTCCACGTGCTCAGAGCCGAGTTCGTTGACGAGCAGGGACGCGAAGCGGTTCGCAATGCCCGCGAGGGCGCCCGGACCCTCGCACGTACGCGTGTCGGCCACGGAGGCCTGTATCAGATGGCCCGCGCAGTAGAGTTCGTGACCCATCGCCGGATTGCCGAATCGGCGGCCTTGCTCGACGACCTTTACGTAGGAGTTGACGTACCCGTCCGGATCCTGAGCTGCCGCAATGACTTCTGCGCAGGAGGCGAAGAAGCTCTCCTGGTCGGCGTCGCGGCCGTGCGCCCGCTCCCAGGCGATCGCCTCCAGCAGCTTGTACAGGTCCGAGTCGCGAAACAGCGGCAACCGGTACTCGGCGCGTGATCTCCCGGCCGCGACGCGCAGGTTCTCGATCGTGCCGCTCTCCTCGAGCATCCTCATCCCATAGGGGATCGTCACCTCACGATTAAGGCACTGCCTCGCGCCCCAGAATCCGCCGGTGATCTCGACGGCACCGTCAAGGATCGGCCGCAGAGCAAGCAACTTCCGCTCGACTGGTTGTACAGGTCCCGCGCTCACGTAGCCATCCTCTCGGCTCGATCAGCACTGCGAGCACTCAGCGGAAAACCTTTTCGCAAACGCGAGACATGATATGTACACGCCTTGATCTGGGTCAAGGACGCACGCGCTCCGTGGCCGGCAAAGCCGTCGCCTCGCCTACGGACGCCGACATAGGCCGTCCTGGGCAGCACGTGTCAGACTGAAAGCTGTGACTGAGATCGATGCAGTACCTTCACCACGCCAGGCGGGCAAAGCGGCGCGCTTGCGACGCATCTTCGGGGACGACGGGCGTTGTGTCATCGTGCCGCTCGACCACGGGTCGATCCTCGGCCGAGTCCCGGGGCTGGAAGATCCCATGGCTACACTGCGGCGCTTCTTCGACGCGCCGTGTGACGGTTTCCTGCTCGGTCCCGGCGTGCTTCGCCGCTCGGCTGAGCTCTTCGGACGCCGTTCGGCTCCGGCGCGGATCTTGACCATGGACGTTTACTGGCGCGACGCGGGCAGCGGCGACCACCGCTTGATGACAAGTGTCGAGACTGCGGTCGCTCTCGGTGTCGACGGAGTCAAGGTCTTGATGCCCTGGGACGTGCCGTCATCGGAGCGGGCAACGACCGCGGCGCTCGTTGCGGGCGTCGTGGAGGACGCAGACCGCTTCGGCCTTCCCGTCATGGTCGAGCCGATGGCGTTCGAGACGACCGGCCCGGAGGCGGTAGCGGTGGCGGCCCATGGCTGCAGAGTCGCCGCCGAGATCGGCGCGGACATCTTGAAAATCGCCCACCCGGGCGACGACGCCGTGCTGCGAGCCTGGTGCGAGGACGCCGGCGTCCCGGTCGTGCTGATGGGCGGTGGTGCCAGGGCCTCGAGCGCCGAGGTGGTGGCGCTCGTGAAAAGAGCGCTCGAGGACGGAATGAGCGGAATCGTGATCGGCCGCAAGCTGTGGGGAAGACCGCCGGACGAGGCGGCCCGTCTCCTTTCCGAGCTGCACGCACTGGTCCACGGCTGACGGACCTATCGCCCCTGGCCAGGGGCTCGAACGGGCGGACCGGGACATCTTTTTTAACCGAGCAACGGCTTCTTTAATCGAGCAACGGCCCGCCAGTGCAACCGCGGCAAAGAGCATCACGCCGGAGAGGCTGGACCCCTCCTAAGGAGAGAACGACGATGGTTCGCCTCCGTCAACCTTGAACGCGGCGAAGTTCGCTGCGATCGACGCTGCCTTCCCAGCTGACTTCCCAGCCAGAACCCCGTACAACAAGCCGGCGGTGGCGGCATCGCCGGCACCGGTCGTCACAACATGGCGACCCGTGCTGGCAGGCAGGAAGAAGTCCCTGTCCGCCCACTCCCCTGCTCCTCCGGTGAAGCAGCGGCCGGCCTGGCGAAAGCGATCGACGTCGGCGGTGAGCAGATGCATACCTCTCGCGCCGTCGGTCAGCAGCACCACGGCAGCACCCAGGCCAAGAACGTGGCGCGCAAGCTCTGCTGTCTCCCCAGGAGATGCCGGCTTGGCGATTCGGAGCGCGCTCACGACGTCATCGACGCTCGGTGACAGCACGTCCACGAGCGGCACCGTCCGGGCCAACAGTTCCCCCCAGTCGACACGAGCTGCCGGCGAGCCCGCGGCGATCGTCGACAAGTCGACAGATGTCGTCGCGCCGGCTTGTCGGACTCGCGCCAGCAACGACCTCAATGGCGCACCCCCGCTTGCGTACATCGCCGGCAGAATCGCCGGGTAGCCCAAATGGACCAGGTCGACCTTCTCCGGCGTGACGCGCGCCCCGTCGAACGAGGCGTTAGCGCCAACGTGGTGCCAGAATGCCCGGTCTCTCCCGGGCGATTCGAACACCAACGAGTACGACGTCGCCGCACCACGGACACGGCGGATGCCCTGACAGTCGAGCCCGGACTCGCTCAGCATGTGAACGAGGCTTGATCCCAGCTCGTCGTCTCCGATGTCGGCGACCAGCTGGACGGGTACGCCAAGCGAACCCAGATCACGCCCGGTGTTGGCCACGCAGCCGCCGGGGCGTACCGTCAGCGGTCCGACCTCGACGATCGCACCGGGGATGATCTGCTCGTCGCCACCCAGCTCCGGACACAGGTCAGCGCAAATGTGACCGACCACCGCAGCCCTGAGAATCATCCTTCTACCTCGCACCGTTGTCGCCTCGCAGGCAGTTCTCAGGGCTCTGACGACACCGGAGTCCTGCGACAGTCCATGAATAGCACTCGGCGGCTGCGCAGCCAAGTGACGACGTGCGAGGCTTGTCCGCATGGCTTGGCCGGGCCCCGGTGCGGCCTCTTTTCGGCAAGCCGTCCGGGAGGTGGCGATTCCGGAGTGGAGTGGTTCCCAAATGAGCTACGAGAGGACGGAATACCTTGTTCGTCGATCTTCCCCTTGCCGAACTTCGTCACTATCGACCCGACGTCCAAGAGCCTCCCGACTTCGACGAGTTCTGGAGGCGCGAGATCGACGACGCTCGATCCCACGACATCGACGCGCAGTTCACCCTTGCAGAGACCGCCGTCCGCCATGCCCGAGTCTTCGACGTGACCTTCGCTGGCCATGGCGGTGACCCGATCAAGGCGTGGCTGCTCATCCCCCATGAATCCGTGCCGAATGAGACGGTGATCGTCGAGTACACCGGCTACGGCGGAGGCCGAGGCAACCCGCTCGACTGGCTCAGGTGGAGCAGCGCCGGTTACCCACACTTCATCATGGACACCCGTGGCCAGGGCGGCACCTGGCGAGGGGCGGAAACCAGCGACCTCGGTGACGGGGGCCAGCCGAGCACTCCCGGCTTCCTCACACGAGGCGTCGGGGATCCTCGCGCCTACTACTACACGAGACTGTTCGTAGATGCCGCCCGGGCCGTCGACGCGACCCGGCGTCACCCTGACCTTGGCGGCCTGCCGATCGTCACGACCGGCGTCAGTCAAGGGGGAGGACTTGCCCTCGCCGCGGCGCACCTGGCCGAAGGCGTGTCAGCGACGCTGCCCGACGTCCCGTTCCTCGCGTATCCGCGTCGAGCAGCCGAGATCACCGCGAGCATGCCGTACGGCGAGCTTGCTCAGTACTGCCGAGTCCGCCAAAACGAGGTGGAACAGGTATTCCGCACGATCTCTTACATCGATGTCGTGAACCACGCCAAACGCTGTGCCGTCGCGGCACTGTTCTCCGTCGGTCTGCTCGACGACGTCACGCCCCCGTCAACCGTCTTCGCAGCATTCAACCACTACGCCGGTCCGAAGGACATCGCCGTGTACAGCTTCAACGGCCACGAGGGCGGGGGCACGACGCATCTGCTGAAACAGCTTGGCTTTCTCGGAGCAGGAAGGCCCTGAGCTCAGCACCGGCGGGTCAGAGCTGACTCGGTCGGGCCTGGGCGAAGACCCAGCGGTTCCCTTCGAGATCCTCGGCCTGGTAGGCCCGATACCCGGTCTGCCGCCGGGAGCCAGCTACTCGAGGGGGTCGCTCATGTCGACCGCCTGCGCCGGGTTTGCGACAGAAGAACTGTGATCGACCGGCAGAGCAGGCCTACAGTCCACCGACCTCAGAGAATCTCCGCGCCATACGCCGGGCGCGCGAGTCGCTCAATGTGAGCCGAGGGCTCAAATGCCGGAGGCAAATCGTTCGTTGCGACCTGGAATGTCCTCCTCACGGCTGCACGAGGAGGAGGTCTTCGACCTCGGAGATCCCTGGTGCCGACCACGCCGCGTTCTTCACGATTCGGTCTTCGTCGAGTGAGTGAACCTGTCCAGTGAGGATCGCCTTGTTGCCGCTCGTAGTGACGTGTATCTGACGGGCATCCAGGGTCGCATACCTCGCGAGCGCGTCCGTTATCCTCTTCTGCACCGGTTCGGGGGGCACCCGAGGCTTGACGGTGATGTTGTTCAGGACCGACTTCACGCCAAGAACCCGGTTTATGGCACGTCCTGCCTCCTGTCGTTGGTAGTTCCAGGTCACTTCTCCGACAAGGGTGACGTGTCCGTTCGAGACCTTGGCCTCGACGCGCTGGTCCGCGAGCGCCGCGTTCCACTCCAGAATGTGCGCCACTGACCTGGCGATCTCGCCGTCTTCTCTCGCGGTCCCGTCGTGCAGTCGCACCTCGATCTCGTCGGCGATGGCCTTGACGCCATGAACGCGCTCAGTCGCGGCAACCGCCTGGGTCTTTTGATAGTGGGAGGGGACGTATCCCGAGAGGGTCACGGCGCCCTCCTCCGCGCTGACGGTGATGTGACTGGCGTCCACCTCTGGATCCCACATCAGCTCTTCTTGCACGTCGATCAGCAGCTGGCTATTACTCATGGTCTTTCCTTGCTCTTCGGGTCGAGACTCCGATGAGCCATCGACGCTTCATCAGGATTGTCCGGCCCAGTGAGACGGTCGGTCATCAGTAGCCACTACGTGTTTTCCTGGGTGGTTGCTACTGAGGACGCGAGCAGTGGTCCATCTCCGAGCTGAGGCCTTGTCGCAGGTCACCGGCCGCCATAAATTGTGCATCCCACGACACCGTTGGACGGTGTTACCCGACTCGCTCGGCTTCGTGCGAGCATGCTGTCCCAAGGGGGTTCGCCATGGCTCTGGCTGTTGCTGACGCGCTGGTGGAAACAGCGGTCCGTGCCGGGGTGGAGCGCGTCTACGGCGTCATCGGCGACAGCCTGAATCCGATCGGGGATGCGATACGGCGCAACGGAAAGCTGCGCTGGGTACATGTCCGCCACGAAGAGGTCGGCGCGTGGGCGGCTGGAGCCGAGGCTCAGCTCACGGGCCGAGTCACGATGTGCGCCGGATCGGCGGGTCCCGGCCACCTGCACCTGCTCAACGGGCTCTATGACGCAAACAAGACCCGGGCCCCGGTCTTCGCGCTCGCCTCAACCATCGCGAGCGCAGAGGTGGGCGGCTCGTACTTTCAGGAATCCGACCCCGACACGGTGTTTGCCAGCTGCAGCGTCTACAACGCGTGCTGCTCAAGGCGCGAACAGGCCCCGCGGATCTTCGAGATCGCGTTCCAGCACGCCATCGCCCGCCGGGGCGTCGCCGTGGTCGCGATGTCAGGTGACACCGCGGAACTGGACACAGGCCTGCACGCCCTGGCGCCGCACAGCTTCAACTTCGAGCCTCCGACATACGCGCCGGCCCGCAGCGACGTCGAGTCGGTTGCCGAGCTGATCGACAGCCACGCCAGGGTCACGATCTATTGCGGAGCCGGGGTCCAAAGCGCGCACGCCGAGGTCCTCCAGCTGGCGGAGCGCATCAAGGCTCCGGTCGGCTACACGCTGCGGGGCAAAGAGTGGATCGAGCACGACAATCCCTACGCCGTCGGCCTCACCGGGCTGATCGGTTTCGGCGGCTGCACCCAGGCCCTACAGGACGCTGACCTGCTGCTTCTGGTCGGCACGGACTTTCCTTACCGTCAGTACATCCCCGAGAACAAGACGATCGTCCAGATCGACTCACGCCCGGAGCACCTCGGACGCCGGTCCCGGCTCGACTACGGCGTCGCGGCAGATGCTGCGCTCGCTCTGCGCGCCCTTTCCGAGCGAGTCGCCGAGAAGAGCGACGACTCGCATCTACGTGCAGCCCAAAGGCTTCACGAACAGGCCCGGCGCAAGCTGGACATCTACGTCCGCCATCCCGGCGGACAATCGCCGGTGCACCCTGAGTTCGTTGCGGCGACACTCGACCGTCTCGCCTCGGAGGACGCCATCTTCATTCCCGACACGGGGATGTCCGCGGTCTGGGCCTGTCGCTACCTGCATATGACCGCCGGTCGGCGCCTGATCGGGTCGTTCAACCACGGCTCGATGGCCAACGCCATGCCCCAGGCGATCGGTGCGCAACTCGCGTACCCAGCTCGCCAAGTGGTCGCAATGTGCGGCGATGGTGGACTCACGATGCTGCTCGGAGACCTGAGCACGATCGCCACCTACGACCTGCCGATCAAACTGATCGTCTTCGACAACGGCTTGCTTGACATGGTGCATTGGGAGATGCTCGCAGAAGGCTTCGAGCCCTTCGAGACAGATCTCAAGAACCCCGATTTCGCGAGACTTGCCGACGCTTACGGAATCCTCGGGATTGGCGTGGAGCGCCACGACGACGTACCTGGAGCCGTGTCTCGGGCGTTCGCCCACCCCGGTCCAGCTCTGGTCTCGGTCCGCACGGCCGGACTTGCCGCGGGGCTGCCCCAATACCCGACCTGGGAGCAGACCAAGGGCTTCGCCAAGGCGACCGCGACGCTCGTCTGGCATGGTCACGCTGACCAAGTGGTCGACCTTGCCAAGGAGAGCATCCGCGATATCGGCCATACCCAGCTGAGAAGGCCGGCGTGTACATTTGCGAACGGCTGGGATGTGATCTGTCGACGAGGGGGTTCCAATGCCTGCTGTAACTGTCAGTGACCTGTCAGGACTGCCGAGAATCCCCGTTCCCGACCCGGCTCTGGCGATCGAACGCCCCGTGAGGTCGGTGACCACGGCGCCAAGTGCTTTAGAGGGCGAAGGATTCCCGGTACGCCGGGCCTTCGCCGGGATGAGCATGCGCGACCTGGACCCTTTCGTGCACATGGACCAGATGGGCGAGGTCGACTACGCGCCAGGTGAGCCGAAGGGAACCCCCTGGCACCCCCACCGCGGGTTCGAGACGGTGACCTACATGATCGATGGAACTTTTGCCCACCAGGACTCGAACGGGGGTGGTGGTCTCATCACCAACGGTGCGACGCAATGGATGACCGCCGGCGGAGGAATCTTGCACATAGAGACGCCGCCCGAGGATCTCGTCGTCTCAGGTGGCCTTTTCCACGGTATCCAGCTCTGGGTGAACCTTCCCGCGAAGGACAAGATGATCCCGCCCGCCTACCAGGGGCTGGAGGCCGACGAGGTAGCCCTGTTGTCCTCCGCCGACGGCGGATGCTTGGTGCGAGTGATCGCTGGCGAGCTTGGTGAGCATCGCGGTCCCGGGATGACCCACACCCCGATGGCGCTCATGCACGCCACGGTGTCGCCCGGGGCGCTATTGCAACTGCCCTGGGACCCCGGCTTCAACGCCCTCGCCTACGTCCTGGCTGGATCCGGCCGGGTCGGTAGCGAAGGACGGCCTGTGCAACGTGGCGAGCTGGTGGCCTTCGGCCCCGGCGACTGGATAGCTGTCCGGGCCGACGACCGTCAGGACTCGCGCACCGTCCACCTCGAGGTCCTCGTGCTGGGAGGTCGGCCCATCGGGGAGCCCGTCGCCCACTATGGGCCCTTCGTCATGAACACCCGAGACGAGATCATGCAGGCACTGGAGGACTTCGAAGCCGGTCGTCTCGGCACGATCCCCCCGAACGCGCTTATGCCGCACGTACCAGATCCCAATCCGATCCGAGCCGAGCACACGGGAATCTAAGGCGCAGGGCTCGTCGGCCGCGTCTTCCCAAAGCACGGAGGAAGCGCACGGTCCATCGTCGCCGAGCAGCCTGAAGGCAGCACGCCTGGCGCGGTGCCACTCTTCCAGGGTTCCCCCCGCGAAACTGCCTAAGCCCGGGAACATTTCGGGAAGAGGCCTTCTGTACCTTTCCTTTGGAAAGCAACCAACGACTCGAAGGAGGGAGACGTGATCCCACCCCACATGATCCACCTAGTAGAGCGCACCAGGATCACGTTCGAGCGGCGGGAGGCCGCCTTCCCGAGGAGTGATCTGTCCACAGCACTCGCACCGCCGGGATGTGCGCCCGCCAAGCCCCGCCGTGGTTTGCGCTGCCTCGTTCAGCGCGGTCGCGTCCCGCTGGCAAGTGAGAAGACTGTGTCCGCCCGGCGGTGACGATCGGGTTCTCGACGAGATCGGCTTGCGGACCGGTGGCTGCAGCCGGTGCTGTTATCCCGGCTAGTGGACCTTCGACACGTTCCTCCCGGGCTGTATGACGCGCAGTGCTGGCCGAGACACGACGCGTAGGCCGTGTTCAAACTGGGGAACGGCACTGCTGGGCAGGCCGGCGATCGGTAACGGTCACGGTCACTCCTTCGAAGCTGAAGACGACACCAACGACCATGAGCAGAGAACTCCGCCGGGCGTTCAGAGCTTGGGTACCTCTAGTGCAGCCACCACGAGGAAGCTGTGAGACCTACGCTCTGTCGAAGCCGGTCATCTGCTCTCGTCAGGGATCCGCAGGTTCGGTTGTGATGTGCTGGTGACTGGTCGTCTGACTCGGGGTGTACCCGTGCGCCGATCCGAGAACGGTCAAAACCAACGGAGGAGAGCAGATGTCGCCGAGTTCACAGATCACTGCCGGAGCAGCCGGCACAATCGATCTCGGAGGAGATCTCACCGTGAATCGCCTCGGCTTCGGGGCCATGCGCATCACGGGCCCGGGCATTTGGGGTGAACCGCCCGATCGCGAGCAAGCAAAGAGGGTCTTACGGCGCGCGATCGAGTTGGATATCAACTTCATCGACACCGCTGACTCCTACGGTCCCGGGGTCAGCGAGAACCTGATCGCCGAGGCGCTGTATCCGTATCCAGCCGATCTCGTCATCGCGACCAAGGGAGGTCTGATACGCCCGGGCCCGGGACGGTGGGAACCTGACGGTCGTCCTGCACACCTTCGGGAGACTTGCGAGGCAAGCTTGCGGCGCCTGAAGCTCGACCAGATTCCGCTGTATCAGTTCCACCGCCCCGATCCCAAGGTTCCGATCACGGTGTCGATAGGCGCGCTAGTTGAGCTGAAGGCGGAGGGAAAGATCCGCCACATCGGGGTCTCGAATTTCACCGAGTCCCAACTGCGCGAGGCCGAGAACCTTACACCGCTCGTATCCATCCAGAACAGGTTCAACGTCGGTGATCGCTCATCGGAACCACTGGTGGATCTTTGCGAGCAGGAACAGATCGTCTTCGTGCCCTGGGCGCCGATCCTCGACTCTGATCACAACCCTTCAGTGGGCGAAATGGCGAGGCGGTACGGTGTCAGCGTGCGTCAGATCGCTCTGGCCTGGATGCTTGCCCGCTCCCCACAGATCCTCCCCATTCCGGGAACGGGCAGTGTGGAACACCTCGAATCCAATGTCGCCGCTGCTTCGATCGAGCTGACCGACGAAGAGGTGGCCGCCATCACCGAGGGGAGCTGAGAGATCCAACCCGGCAATCCGGTCGAGAAAGGAGAAGACCGGATAACGGACCAGCCCAAGGTGTCGCCAGGCGGCCGGCGCCGCTCATCCAACTTCCTCATGGGCGGCCTCGTCGCGCCCAGCAACGCTTTCGCCGTGATCGCAACGGGCCCAGGACCAGAACGCCGGAGCCGAAGCGAAAGAAGCCGGGTTCGTAGCTCTTCTCGCTCCTGCCGTCCAACAGGTAGAACCTCTCAATTCGGTTAGCTGCCGGTGTCGGTGCCGCGAGGATGTCGTGGCGTGAGCTCGCGCTCCCCCATAGGACCACGGCTCGAGCCGCTCGCTGGCAGAGCGAGCCAGCGTACGTCGGAGACCGCCGGTTCACCGGCCAGGCATCGACTACCCGACCCCTTCGATGACACGCCGACCCAGCACCCGGTCGATCACCACGCTCATGTCCTCGTCTTGGGAGAGGGCGCGACGGATGATCAAGATCAGGGCCGGGACAGCCCAGAAGTCGCCGCACACCCAGAGGATCGCGGCACCGATCTGTTGGTCGGCGAAGGGCGACAGCGTGACACCCGGGACCTGGTTGTACACGCTGTACCACGAGGTCGCCGTGAAGATGCTGAGTGCCATTGCGAGGACGAACATCACGACGTTTGTGCTCAGAATCGCCCAGATCTGACCGGCCGTGCTGAGCTTGGGCTTGATCGGGTACGACGGGATGATCTGTAGCCAGAAGAACACGCCGCTCACGAAAAAGCTGGAGTGCATCAGCCAGATGTGCACGTACTGGTTGCTCTCGGCGAGATCGAAGAGCACCGGGACGTGCCAGACAACCATGATGACGTTGAAGGCGACTATGGCCACGGCGCCGCTCGTCAAGAAACGCCCGAGCGCGCGCAAGGGGCGTGCCCAGGCGCCGAGCAGGACGGCCCTGCCAACCACGCGCCGAACCTTGACCGGCAACCCGTGGATGAGTGGTAGCCACGGCGCTCCCGAGACGATAAGGATCGGGGCGAAAAACATGATCAGGATGTGCTCGATCATGTGGACGAAGAAGTAGTAGTCCGCCCAGTAATCGATCGGCGAGTCGACGGCGAGCAGGAGCGTCCCGAGCCCGGCATAAAAAAGAAGCGATCGCATCCTTCGGCGGCGCGTTCGCGCCGGCGTCGAGCGTCGCCGTAGGTGGTAAAGGCCGATCTCGTGCCAGACGACGATGATCCCGACGACGACAAGGAAAGGGTCGAACGACCAGTTGTCGGTCACGTAGCTCACGAGTTTCGCTCCATCTTCCCCTAGCGACGCCGGATGGCTCTCACGACTGCGCCAAGACCTGACGGATCTCGCCGGCCACGAGCCCCGCGAACGACGATCGCAGGGACTGCGTCCCCTGACCGGGGTCGGCGTCCAATATGTAGCGCGTGTGACCGAACGGGTCGATCACATAGGCGATCTCGCTGTGGGCGACCATCGAGCCGGCGGGCTCGATCGCGACTTCGACGCCATAGTTGTCCCAGGTCTGCTCGAGAAGCTGCAGCGATCCCGTGAGGTAGAGCCAGTTCTTGACGTGTTCGAGCCCCTCGTTGTCGTCGAATGCACGAGTTACTGCCACGGATCTGTAGATGGGGTTGGCGACGATGGCGATGAACACCGCCCGGCGAGACTCGGCGCCGAGCATCTGATCGGCTTCGTCAAACTCCTGGGCGATGAGCGGGCAGTCTGTCGTGCAGACCGGATCGAGGAAGGTAATCGCAACGGCATCGCCTCGCAGGCTTCCCAACGAGACCTGTCTTCCGTACTGGTCGATGAGATCGAACGGTGCTGCGGGAAGATTGGTAGCGTTCGGCGTCCCATCTATCGCCTCGTTGAGGATCGGGGCAGCGACAGGGTTCGTCGCGGCAAGCGCCATCGGGGCGGCACCGAGCAACACGACGCCTATCGCGCCGAACGCCGCAAGGCAACGGAGGAAATAGGCCGGGCGAGCGACGAGATGGTCGCGCCAGGCGGGCATGGGTTCTGGCACTGATGATCCGGACATCGCTTCGACCGGGGCGGGAAGGCGCGTCATGGCCACGTAGCCAGAGCTGAATATCAGCGCCATCGGGATCATGCTGTTCGGGTCGGTGCCGACGCCGCCAAGAAAGCCGAGGTCCTCGACGAGGATCCAGTCCGCGAGGCAGACCACGATCCCGCATAGCACGCCGACACGCACGACTCTTGACCGTCCGCTCAAAAAGGCCACACCAAGAGTTGCGAGGCATATCACCAAGAACAGGTTGACCGCCCAACCGTGAGCAGCGTCGAATGAGCCGAAGCTCGCCAGCCACGAGGACAAAAGGCGCGGCTGTGGTGTCAGCACCATCTGCTGGACCATCGAGGTGAGAGTCCCGGGCGTAGCGTATCGATGGACCTGGCCCTGCCAGAAGCCGCGACCGGGCCACGCCTGCAGCAAGGCCATGCCCACGAAGAAAAGTCCCATGACGGCGAGGATCGCTCGACCAAGACGCTGCCTCGTCCAAGCCCGCTCCGGCAGGGCGAGGAGCAGGCCGGCAAAGCAGTAGAAAAGGACCGCTCCCGGGGCTCCGAAGGCCCAGCTGAGACCGGGGGCGAAGATGCCCCCGAAGGCCTCGCCGAAGACCCACACCACAAGCCCCCAAGCAGCGCTCGACAGGCCGCCCAACCGCGACCAATTGCCTCGAGGTGCGACGAGCAGCCAGATGCCGAGACCAACCTGAATCCACACGGCCGAGGCGGGGGCGGAGATGGGATGGTTGCTCCAGATCGTGCCTCCAGCGTTCACGAGATGCTGAACCCATGATGGTGAGCCCGCCGCGCTGGGGGCGATCACCTGCGTCGTCATCCCGAGCGGCATCGAGGCTTGTGCTTGGAGAAGGCCGTCGAAGATCCAGATGAATCCGAAGGAGATTCGCAGGAGACGCCGCGCGCTTGGTTCAGGACACGGTGAGACTTCGATGCCGGCGTTGCCGTTCGCCTGCTTTCGCAGTTGGGCCGCGCGCAGCACGCTCCAGCACGCGGCCAACACGACGACGAGCGCTAGGACAACGAGCGCCTGGTGCTCGAGCTGGGTCCGGAACGCCTCCAAGATAACGGGATTGTTCGTCTGGAGGCCTGTGCCCATACCTGGCATCGCCGACTAAACCCTCCCCCCACGCCGCCGGGTGCCTTCACCACCGATCATTGACCTCACCGGAACACAATTCTGATGAGAGCGAGGGTGGCAGAACCGAGGTTATACACTCCCACACGCGACGACGATTCGGCACGACCGCGTTCGTGCCCAGAGGCACGATACAGGACCGCCCGTGGTCACTAGAGGACAGACAGTCACCATCATGATCGAGCATCTCGTAGGACGCCCCGGATGAACGGATGTCGTCAGACTTAGCACTACCCTCGTCGGATGCATCATGACGGGAGCGTCGCCGCGGGGGGGACCGTAGGCCCTCACCCTTCGTTGCTCGACTGGCTGAAGCTCCACGGCGGCGAGCGCCCGGCGCAGGGCACCCAACAACTTGGGAATCGCATCAAGGCCTATGTGGCGCTGACAAAGCCGCGGATCATCGAACTGCTTCTCATCACAACCGTGCCCACGATGTTCGTGGCGGCGAAGGGTGTGCCAGCGATTCGCTTGATCGTGCTCACCGTGCTCGGCGGGGCGCTCGCGGCGGGCGGGGCGAACGCTATGAACATGGTCTACGACAGGGACATCGACGCCATGATGGAGCGCACCAAGCATCGGCCCCTCGTCACCGGAGTGATCAGCCCCCGAGCGGCCGTCGCGTTCGCGTTCCTCCTTGAAGCGGCGGCATTCAGCTTGCTCGCGAGCACGGTGAATCTCCTTTCGGCGGTCCTGGCCGTCTCGGCCACCGCCTTCTACGTCGGTGTGTACACGATGTGGCTGAAGCGATCGTCGCCGCAGAACATAGTGATCGGCGGAGCCGCCGGCGCCGTGCCCGTTCTCGTCGGCTGGAGCGCCGTGACCGGCCGGCTCTCCCTTGTACCTTTCCTCATGTTCGGGCTGATCTTTCTTTGGACTCCTCCCCACTTCTGGGCGCTCGCCGTGCGTTACCGCGACGACTACTCGGCCGCACGCGTTCCCATGCTCCCGTCGATCGCGGACATGGCCAAGGTGACCCGCCAGATCCTTTGCTACACCATCGCCCTCGTCGCCCTCTCGTTCGTCCTAATGCCGGTCGCGCACCTCGGCCTCATCTACGCCGCCGCCGCTGTCGTGTTTGGTGTGGCGTTCGTCCTTTACGCGGTCGGTCTTTGGCGTGACCCCAGACCGGGTAGGGCCATGAAATTGTTCGGTTTCTCGATCACCTATCTCACCGGCGTGTTCGTGGCCATAGGCGTCGACGCGATCGCCCATCCCTGGTGAAAAGGCGACTGCGACCCCTGGGCCGGTGACAGACATGATGCAGCCCTCTTCGACCGGCGCTTCTGCCGAAGGGACCGTAGACCGTGCGGCAGCTTTCGCCCCAGGCCCGACGCGTATTCCGCGAAGGTTCGTGCACCTGGTGTTGTTCGCCGCTGCCATGCTCGGAGTCGGAGGTGCATTGTTGGAACATGTCCTTGACGCCGCTGGTATCAATCCCACCGCGCCGAGCGTGACGACACCGACACGGACGCCCCGTCCGGTCGCCGCCCAATCCTCGAGCGGCGAGCACGAGGCCGTGGTGCCAGGTGAGCTGGCCGCGTTCATGGGATTGACCCGTATGACACCTGGCCAGGCTCGTCCCATCTCGCTCGTCGACGAGCGTGGGCAGAGGTTCTCGCTCGCCGACAAAAGCGCGAGGGTCGTGGTGCTCACATTCTTCGACGGGCGCTGCAACGACATCTGTCCTGTCGTCGCCAGTGAGATCGAGCAGGCAGACGCCGATCTCGGAGAGTTGGTGAGACGGGTCAGCTTCCTCACGGTCAACACCGATCCGGCCGCCACCGCCGTCTCAGGCCTGCAGGGCGTGCTCATCAGGACAGGGCTTGGCCGCCTTTCCAACTGGCACATGTTGACCGGCCCGGTCTCCGAGCTGAACACGGTATGGCAGTCGTACGGGATCACGGTGAGCTTCGACACAGCCACTCGTAAGGTGGAGCACAACGACGTCATGTACTTCCTCGACGGCGAGGGACGATTTCGATTCAGTGCCACGCCGTTCGCGGACGAGAGCCGGCCGTCAGGCGTCTACGAGCTGCCGAGCGCCGAGATCGCTCAGTTCGCGAGGGGCATCGCAACCTATGCTGGCGAGCTCGTGGCCGACCGATGAGCACGAGCCAAGAACATGGACGACAGGACACCGACGCGACCGTCGGCGCGGACAAGGCTTCGGCGGCGCCCTGGTATCGACGGCGCGCTTTCCTGGTCACCTTGGGAGCGATCGTCGTGCTGGCGGTCACGGTGATCTCGGACCTCCCGGTGCACGGCTCACTTGCAGCCGACATCTCGGCTGGGCAGAGCGTCATGAGCGAGGTCAACTCCGATGTGGCCCCCTGCGCCTTTGCGGTGAAGGAGTCGTTTTCCATTCACGAAGACCAGGTCGCAGGTTCCCTCACCCCCTCCGACAGGCACGAAGCACCAGCGCTCATGCGCGACGACCTCGCCGCCTGCTCGTTCACCGACAACAGCATCTTCGATCTCTCCAACATCGAGGTACCGGGCTCCGCAGCGGGCAAGCGGCTCGGTGACGTCGTGGACACGGTGACGCTTTGGGCGACCTCTGATGCGCTCGGCGCGATCTCAGACCTGCAGATGCTGCTGACGCAACCGAACGACGCGAGCGCCAAGCATGACCTCGCCTCCCGAGAAAGGGCGTTGGCCTCTGATCGGGCTGCCGCGCTCGCCGACATCAGCGCTGCTGATCAGATCCTCTCAGCGCACCTCCCGGAACCGGGAGTGCCGACGCTACCCGACCCAGGATCTCCGACGAGCTGATCGGCCACGATCCACACCGTCGACATGGCCCTCGCTGCCGTCATGCGCGAAACGGCCGGCCAGATCGTGGGATGAATCTTCCCCCACCTTCACCGCTCGCCGGCGCCTCCGCCGGTCATCGAAAGCGGTTGCGCTGGAAGAACCCCCAGAAACACACCAACACGAAGAACCCGAGCGGGATCGCCATGGTGAGGGCCTGCGGCCCGAGGAAGTAGTGACTCACGTGTCTATTGTCCACCTTTCGATGTCGAAGCGAGCTCCCCCATGACGCCGAGGCCTCCGCATGGCGTGGGATTCACCTTCACACCACGTAGAAGAGCATCCAGAAGAAGAGAGCAACGAGAGCGATGAACACCCAGTAGTAAGTGCATCCCTCGAGGTTCACTCGGAAGAGTCGCACTGCGGGCAGGGCGGAGCGGACCACTCCCCCGTCCTCAGAGACGGCACGTCGCAGGCGGAGCTCTCGCGCCAGCAACGTCTCGAGCCAGTACGCCCCCGACAGCAGCAGGGCGATGTTCATCCCGGCCCACCCGACGAAGCACGACGAGTACCCGCTTCTTCCGGGGAAGAAGGGCAGTTCCGTCAGCTGCCAGATCTGCAACCCGACCGCGATGAGAGTGCAGAGGACCCCAGTCCAGCCGGCAACCTGCCAGTCGAGCGCGGAACCCGAGCGGAAACGCCAGAGGCCGTAGCCGACCAGAAAAGCGCTCGCGAGCGAGAAGGCGAGCACCGCCGCGCCCACGCCGGTGGGAGCAGTCATGTGGGCGGGGCGCCAGAGGTTCGCGTTGTTCGACGACCGCAGGTAGAAGTAGGCGAAGCCGAGGGCCGCGAACGCGAAGGCCCAAATGCCGATCGTCATCCGGCTGCCACTCCAAAGGGCACCCTCGTGGGCACTCAGCTCGTAAGCGATCTCCTCCGGCGTCTCGCGCAGCGTCGGGAATGATTCAGTCGGCGTAAGCCTGTCAGCCATGGTGCCTCCGCTCAGATGATTGGTGGACGGGGGTCGAGGTCTCTCGCCTGTTCTGGAGGTGACTCCACATCACGGGAGCTCATGGCCTCTCCATAGCCGACCACGCCTACCGACGCGAGTGAAGGGACACCCAGATCGGCTACGGGGGGGGCTGCGCTCTCCCCGTAGTGGTAGGGATCCGAGAGCACCACAGGGATCCGTTCGAAGTCGAACCACGGCACCGGGCTCGCGGTCTGCCACTCGAGGCCCCGCGAGTCCCAAGGGTTGTCAGGCGCCTTCACCGGGTCGATAAAGATCGACCAGACGAAGTTGAAGACGAAGATGAGGAACGACGCCCCGAGCAAATAGGCGCTGACCGACGAAATGTCGTTCAGGGTCTGCAGATTCTGCGCGTACTCAAAAACGCGCCGGGGCATGCCCAAGAGGCCGACCAGGAAAAGGGGGAAGAATGTGCAGTTGAAGAAGACGAAGAAGGCCCAGAAGTGGATCTTGGCGAGTCGTTGATTCAGCTGTTTCCCGGTCATCTTGGGGAGCCAGTAGTACAGGCCGCCGAACAAGGCGAAGATCAGGCCGCCCATGATCGTGTAATGGAAGTGCGCCATCACAAAAAAGCTGCCGTGCACGGTCACGTCGACCGGGACGTCGGAGAGGAACACACCGGTGATCCCCCCGATAAGGAAGTTGAACAGCATCCCTAGGCAGAAGAGCATCGGCACCTCGAAGCGGATCTTCGCTTTCCACAGGGTCCCGAGGGTGACGAGGTACAAGAAGCCGGTCGGGATGGAGATCAACTCCGTGGTCAACATGAACAACGGCCGCATGTCGGGGTTGATGCCGCTCTGGAAGAGGTGGTGCTGCCAGACGAAGAAGGACAGCAACGCCACCCCGACCATCCCGGCGGCAGCGACCTTATAGGCGAAAAGGGGCTTGCGCGTGAAAACCGGCATCATCTCCATCACGATGCCAAAGCCCGGTAGAGCCATTATGTAAACCTCGGGATGCCCAAAAAACCAGAAGAGGTTCTCCCACAAGAAGCTGCTTCCGCCATGCTCGGTCACATAGAAGGCAGTCTGGACCGTGCGGTCCAGCACGCCGAGGTAGCCCGCCACGATGAGCGTGGGCGTCGCCAGCACGAGCAGGGCGGTCGTGGCCAGGACTGACCATACGAATATGGGAACGCGGCTCCAGGTCATCCCCGGCGCGCGGTAGTTGATGATCGTCGCGGCGAGGTTGAAGCCGGCCATTATCATGCCAACACCGATGACCGCGAAGCCGACCAGATAAGCATCCATGCCGGGATTGGCCTGGGTCTGCAGCGGTGCGTAGCCCGTCCAGCCCGTCGAGAATCCACCCAGCGGCAAGGCCGTCATGATCACCAGGTACCCGGCCATGAAGATCCAGAACGAGAATGCTTCCACTCGGGGATAAGCCATCCTGCGGGAACCGATCATCAGCGGTACCAGCCAGTTGCCGAGGGGGCCGACGACGGCCGAGCTCGCCATCATCATCATCATCGTGCCGTGCTCGCCGACGAGGGCTATGTAGGTGCCCGGGCCGAAGACGTGGCTCGTCGGGCTGAGCAACTCTGTGCGGATACCCATGGCCAACAGACCAGCAGTGAAGAGGAAGACCAGCACACCGATCAGGTACTGGAGGCCGACGACCTTGTGATCCTCGGTCATGCGGAAGTAGCGGACCCAAGAACGGGTGGGAAAGACCGGCGCCGGCTCACGACCGAGCATCTTCAAGAACGGGTATGTGAGCCCGCCGATGCCTATGAGCCACCCGAGGACCCCGAAGGACAACGCGAACACAACGGCGACATTGTTCATGGTGGTGTTCTGACTGACGGGCCAGCTCCCGGCGATGAGATCGCCCACGTAGCGGCCGAAGAACCATCCTGCGATCGCACCCACGATCGCCCAGCCCATATGGGGCTTCAGCCAGTCCGGGCGTCTGTCGAAATTCGCGCGCCCTGAGGGCACCTCGCCCTGGAAGGACGCACCCACCGTCTCGGCCGTGTCCTGTGCCATGCCCTTCAGCTACCTCCGCAGTCGCAATGGTCCAGGTCGCGCCCAAACATCTCCTCATTCCCCGTCCGTCGTGTCATGTCACGTTTTCGCCGGAAGTGGTTCGCCGGGCTGCTTTGCCCCGTAGGTCTCCACTGGGCTGTAGGGGTCCACGTTGTCGGGGTAGTACCCGCCATCCGCGCCATTCGCGTCGGGCGTGTAGGTCCAAGCGAACGGCGGCAAGAACTTGGTGTTGGCAGCCAGCTGGAGCTCGGTGGCCTTGGCCCATGAATCGAATTGGGCGGGCGTCACCACTTTCCCCGAGTTGTACATGGCGCCGTGCCATAGGCCGCACAGCTCGTCACAACGAACGATGAAACTGCCGAGCTGTTGAGGGGTGGTGAAGGCGACATCGTCTTGCCCCGGATTGGCATCGGCTTTCACCCCGAGCTGATAGACCCAGAAATCGTGGACGACGTCCAACGAGGTGACGTGGAAGGCGATGGCGGTGTGTTCGGGGACCACGAGCTCGGTCGTCTCGAACCCACCGAAGCTCGGGTAGCGGTAGGTCCACTTCCACTGCTGGCCGATGACCTGGATCGCCAGCACGTCATGTGAGGTCGGGGTCCAGACGGGACTCGGGCCCTCCCCGCCCCCGGCGCCCTCGGGCTGTACGAGCTCATATGTCCCGAAGCCGAAGAGGAAGAGCACGAGCACCGTCGTGACGGCGATCCATGTGGCCTGAATCGGCAGGTTGCTGCGCGCTCGAGGCCCCCCGACCGGCTCGGGGCCGCCTCGAGACGCCCGCCAGTTGATGACCGCGTAGGCCATGTAGATCCATACGGCGAGCATCACCGGCAGAGCCGTAATCAGAAGGATGTTGAAGTCGAACTGCGCGCCGCCGGCCGTGGAGCTCATCCGCCCGGGCGGGATGTGTGGGCCGGCGAGATAGTAAAAGAGCGGATCGGCGATCGCCGACGACACGACCCAGAGGCCGACCATGCGCCACCCGTGGTGCGGCTCGTCGCGGGCGCCGTTCGCTCCTACCGGTGCTTGCGATGAGCCGACGGCTGACGCTCGCAGCTCGCTGCCCGGGCCTGTCGCGGGTGCCCGGGCGTCGTCGCCCGACATCAGGAGACCACGTCCATGAAGCCGTCCATCCAACCGACCGTCTGCATCGGGCCGCCGTTCCCATAAAGGAAGCCCAGCGCGCAGGGAACGAAACACTGCCAGGGGTAAGTTCCCGGGCCGGGGCTCATGAAGGAAAACCGGATGATGTTGTGCGGCCAGGCGGTGGTGCAGGGAGCGGCCGGGCACAGGTTCGCATTGGGATTGTTTCCATAGAGTGGCACGTTGATCCCGAGGCTCGGCATCGAGAAGGTGTGTCCTACGCCGTTGCCGACGTTCGAATTGACGACAGTGAAGACCTTGCCGTTGAGGGTGGCGACGTCGCCGATCGTGCCCTGCACCATCCCGACCTGTTGGTTGCGCAGCGGGGTACCAGAGTCGTACTGGTAGATGGTCACGTTGACCTTCGTATGAGCAGGCACCTGCCAGGTCGTCGTGTGCAACCACCGGCCCGTGGGTGAGCGGGTCATGTAGGAGACCCAGGTCGCGTGGATGCCGTGGCCGTAGGAGCCAACGGTCTGCATCGTGACGTTGACGGGCTGGCCCGGCTTCGCGGTGTACGCGACGCTGACGGGCTGGGACGAGAGGTTCGACCCGGCAAAGGCCACGCCACCGGCGACCGCGGCCAGTAACACGAGGGTGACAACCAGTCTCCACAACCTCGGCAAGGCCCCCCCTAACAGCGATCCCACCCCTCAGGCGGAGACAATACCGTCTCGCGCGCCGCACCGGGTCGCATTTTCGAACTTTCCCCGAGAGCAAAAGTCGTGGTGACGGGTGAATTCCCGGTTGCCCCGGGTGGGGCCCGACGGTAGATTGCGTTGGACAATCTCGAACAGCCCGGAGCCAAGGCGAGCTCTCGTCGCTGTCTCCGACAAGGGGGGCCACCGTGTACAAGGTGATCGTCGTCGGCACAGACGGGTCGGAGCGGGCGGCGCTCGCCGTCACACATGCCCTCGAGCTGGCGAAGATTTCCGAGGCGAAGCTGCACGTCATCCAGGTGGTTCATCCTGCTCTCAAGGCGGGGTTCTCCGACTCGAGCGGCGGTCAGCTCGAGGTCGACAAGCTACGCGACGAGGCTGAGCACCGGGCTGCACAGGTAAGGGCGCAGCTGGTAGCCGAGGCCGACCGGCGGGGGGTGCCCACGGAGATTCACAATGCCGCAGGAGAGGACGTCGCCGACACCCTCGTCAAGACGGCCGAGGCCCTTGGTGCCGATCTGATCGTGGTTGGCAATAGGGGCATGACCGGTATGTCTCGCTTCATCCTCGGAAGCGTCCCCAACAAGATCTCGCATCACTGCCCCTGCAACCTGCTCATCGTCAACACCGACACGGCTTGAATGGGGCCGGGAGCTCAAGAGGCTCGGATCGGAAGGCTCCTCCTGGCCCTGGGAGAACCACGAAAGTGGTAAGCACCTCGCAGACACGTCTGGAAGCGGTCAGCACCCCCGGCGGGGGGATGCCGGGGGTGCTGCGCTTGCGGCGGCCAACTCGTAATGGACTTGGCATTGAACTGCCAAAGAAATTCACGCAGAATAAACTGTGAAAGGTACGTGCTCATCTGGTGGGGAAGATGACCGCCGGCGACATTGGCAGGTCTTGCTATGGGTGCTGTGTACTGGAGTATTCCGCTGTTCGTCATGGCGATAATTGTCGCGGTCACTCCCGTCCTTTACGGGACGCTACGACACCGGCAGTGGGAGGAAGCCGAGCAAGCAAGTGTGGCGCGAGCGGTCTCGGCCAGAGACCAGCTCTACCAAACGCGGGTGCCGGTTGTTGAGAGAGCGCCTGATGACGCGTCCCCCTTTGAGATGGCGCGTCAGGAGGCCGCCGCGCTCCTCGAACGCCTTGAGCAGCTGCGAGCCTTCTTCGCTCCCGAAGAGGCGCATGCGGCAGACATCGAGCCAGCGGCAAACGCTGCTGACTGAGTTGCGCAGTTGTTGCGGAGTCGCGCGGTCCGGTAGAACTGCCTCGTGAAAGGCCGATGAGTTGCTCGTTCTGGTCGGGCTGGCCGGATCTGAACCGGCGACCTCTTGACCCCCAGTTCGCCGGAGAGTTTTCCAGCGAACACCGATCATCGTCTCGTTGCGACACGACCATCTCGGTTCGGGCGTGCGAACCATCGGCCCGCGTCCTGTCCAACACGCTCGGAATGACCTCGTGAGGGTGGACCTGGCTTACGGCGATCACGGCCTGAGCGTCGAGCTCCCCGCCTCGTCCACGGTTGTGATCGAGCCGCGTCGCCACTCTGGGGTGGATGATCCCCACGCCGCGTTGGTGGAAGCCTTGACGAGGCCCGTCGCCGGTCCGCCGCTGCGCAAGTTGGTGCGCAAAGGCCAGAGCGTGGCCATCTCGGTGTGTGACGGGACCCGGCCCCAACCGCGGGCGCTGGTCGTAGGAGCAATCCTGGAGCAGCTCGAGGGGATCCTGGACCCCTCCGACGTCGTCGTGGTGGTCGCCACGGGCACACACCGGCCAAACACGCCTGCCGAAATAGACTCCATGCTGGGAGCCGACCTCGTCAGAGCGGTGCGGGTCATCAACCACGACTGCAGAGATCCCGCCGGGCTCACCCACCTCGGCCGGCTGGGCGAAGACGTGCCCGTCTGGATCAACAGCGAATGGCTGGCGGCGGACGTGCGCGTTACCACGGGGTTCGTCGAGCCGCACCTGTTCGCCGGATTCTCTGGAGGTCCCAAGATGGTGGCACCTGGTCTTGCGGGCCTTGAGACGGTGCTCGTGCTTCACGATTCGAGGCGTATCGGCCATCCCATGGCACGCTGGGGGGTCATCGATGGCAATCCCATCCAGTCGGACGTGCGGGCCATCGCCACCGCAGCCCGAGTCAGCTTTGCCCTCGACGTGGTGCTCAACCGCCAGCGTGAAATCATCGCCGCCTTCGGTGGCGAGCTGCTCGCCATGCATCACGCGGCCACAACGCTGGCCCGCCAGATCGCCATGGCCCCCGTTGACGCGCCTTTTCAGGTGGTCCTCACGACCAACTCCGGGTTTCCCCTTGATCAGAACCTTTACCAAGCCGTAAAGGGCATGTCGGCGGCCGCCCAGATCGTTGTGCCGGGTGGCCAGATAGTCTGCGCCGCCGAGTGTCGCGAAGGATTCCCCGACCAGGGTTCGTATCATCGCTTGCTCACCTCGCGAGGCACCCCTGCCGAGCTGCTGGACAGCATAGAGAATGGCTCGGAGACGGTGCCCGACCAGTGGCAAGCCCAGATCCAAGCGAGGATCCTTGGTGCTGCTCGAGTCGCCGTCCACACCGACGGCATCTCCGATGCCGATCTGGTCGAAGTGGGCCTAGAACCGGCCGGGGACGTTGCCAGTTTCGTTGCTCAGGCACTGCGTCGCGCCGGCTCCGGGGCGCGCCTGTGTGTGCTTCCTGACGGACCACAGACGATCCCTTACGTTGCAGCCTGAAGTTGTCTTCGCTCCCCGCGCTGGGAGTCAACGCCTCGGGACGAACACCTCTCAGTCCGCAGCCGGAGGGCGGGCGGCTAGTTTCCTTTCATGCCCAGACGCTGCCTTACCGGCGCCCGCGCCGGGGTCTGTCTCACCGGGACGCTCCTGGTAATAGGGGCGCTTGTCGTGCCGACCTCGGCCGGAACCGCTCCCAGGTCAGCGCCAAGGGCCCTGACCGGCACCTACCAGCTGTACTGTCCCGACCCCGTCGAGACGCCGATCGTCCTGCACGTCAGGGCGAGGGCCACGATCTCACCAGCCGACCCTGCTCCGGGCGGCCATTTCCTGGTGTCGGGCTTCCAGACCGAGGTCACTTTCCCGCCGGGCGTGGCCTCCGCCCTGGCCCAGATGAGCCCGATCACCGGCAAGGTCACCGGCACGGTGCTGCTGGTGGGGGCCACCCCCCGCACTCGTGCCGTGGCGGAGTTGTTCGTCGCCATCGTCCCGGCCTCCGTCCCCGCCGCCGGGTTCAACTTCTGGGTGCCGGCCCGCGCCGCTAGCCTCGGCACCTTCGCAGCCAGTTCTCAGGCCATCGCCGTGGAGGAGGGGAGTCAGTTCCGTCTGACCTTGGAGGTAGGCAAAGGCGGGGATGCGCAGACTCGCGTGCTCGACTGCACGGCCTTCGCCAACGCCACGCGGGACTTCGAGCCGGCTCAACCCTGGGTGGGCACAAAGGAGCCACCTCTGGCCGACGCTATTACCCCCGTCATCGTCCTGGCACGATAAAGCGCCGCGCCCGGCTCAGGCTCGGCGCTGTCTCAGCGCACGCGCACCCGCGGGTCGAGCAGGGCATAGACGATGTCGACAAGGGTGTTCATGACAACGATGAAGACCGCGGCGAGGAGCACGACGGCAGCTACCACCGGAAGGTCGCCGTTGAACAGGGCCGAGAGCGAGAGCTCACCGAGGCCGGTGAGCCCGAAGATGCGCTCGGTGACGACCGCCCCGGCCAGAAGCGTGCCGACGTCTATGCCGAGCTGGGTGATGATCGGGGTCAAAGCCGCGCGGAGACCGTGTTTGTAGATCACAACCCGCCTGGGGAGCCCTTTTGCACGCGCCGTCCTGATGTAGTCCTCGCCGAGGGTGTCGAGCAACGAGCTGCGGATGAGACGCGTGTAGACGGCCGCTTGCACGAGCGCGAGCGTGAACCAGGGCAGGATGAGATGGACGAACCACTGCGCCGGGCTCTGGCTGAGCCCGACGTACCCGGAGGCGGGGAACCAGTGCAAGCCCGCCTCGGTCAGGTAGAAGTAAAACACGAGCAGGGCGAGCACGCCGAGCACGAATGTCGGCATGGACAGGAACGTGAGCGCGAAGAGAGTTCCCGCCCGGTCCCGCTTCGTGCGCGGGTGCACGGCTGACATGATGCCGATCGGAATGCCGATGAGGAGCCACAGGATCGCGGCACCGACCACGAGAGACGCCGTCACAGGAAAGGCCCGGGCGATCTCGGAGATCACCGGGAGCTGGTTCTGGAAGTCGAGGCCGAAGCTCCCGTGTGCCAGTCCGATGAGATAGTGCCAGTACTGGTACCAGAATCCGTGGTTGAGGCCGAGGCGGATCTCTGTGTCGGCGATGGCTTGTGGACCTGCGGCGTGCCCGGCGAACCGGGCGGCAAGGTCTCCAGCGTTGCCGGCGAAGAAGATGAAATAGGTCGCCAGAGTGATCAAAAGGACCACGACGACCAGGTACGTCAGGCGCCTGAAGATGAACCCGAAGATCACTTGCCCACCGTGCCTGTCAGGTTGGAGCGGCCGTGGCGGGGATCGAGGGCGTCGCGCAGGCCGTCTCCGAAAAGGTTGAACGCCAGCGTCGTCAAGAAGAGGGAGACACAGGGAAAGACCAGTACCCACCAGGCGATGGTGTAAAGGTCGCCGTTTTGTGCTTCAGAGATCATGTTGCCCCAGGATGCGGTCGGCTGCTGGATTCCGAGCCCGAGGTAGGACAAAGTCGCTTCCAGGACGATGTTGACCGGGATCAGAAGCGTCGCGTAGACGACCGCCAGGGCGATGAGGTTGGGCAGGATCTCGACGAGCATGATCCGCAGATCGCTCGCGCCGACGGCTCGAGCGGCTTCGACGAACTCGCGCTCTCGGAGGCTGATCACCTGGCCCCGGACGAGCCGGCCGATGAGGGGCCACTGGAAAAAGGCCACCACCAGAATGATCAGCGTGAGGCTCGCCCCGAAACGCGCCACGAGAGCCAGCGCGAAGAGGAGCACGGGGAAGGCGAGCATTATGTCCATGAACCGTGCGATCAGGGCATCGATCGGCCCGCCGTAGTAGCCGGAGACCAGACCGAAAGCGAGCCCGAGGACCAGGGCCATCGCCGTGGCCCCGACCCCGACCTCGAGCGACACGCGGGCGCCGTAGATGAGCCTCGACAACACGTCGCGACCCAGATCGTCTGTTCCGAGGAGGAACGCCCGCGATGGGCCGACCGGGTGGCCGTAGATGGAGAGCCCGGTGTTGGAGTACTGGATGTTGGGCCCGTGACCGATCAGCGCCGTCAGCACGGGGGCGAAGAGGGCGACGAGGCAGATGAACACGACGAACCCGAGCGCGACCATGCTGACCTTGTCTCGGCGCAACCGCGTCCAGGCCAGCCTGAGCGGGGTCCGTCCCTCGACCGCCAGTTCCTCGTCCTCGAGAGGAGAGTTGGCATCGACTCCTCTGAGCATCTCAGCCGCGTTCGCGCTCATGAATGCGCCGTCAGCTTGGTCATCGCTGGGGACTCGCCGTCGCCCCAGTCCTCCCAGGCGGCGGCTGCCAGGGTGTCGCCGGACTCGACCGGGAAGTGGCAGGCGACGAATCTCCCCTCCGGATCACCCTCGACGTGGCGCAGGGTCGGTTCCTCCTGGGCGCAGATCTCCTTCGCCTTGGGACAGCGCGGATGGAAGCGGCAGCCTGACGGTGGGTTGACGGGCGAAGGTACGCCGCCGGAGAGAAGGACGCGCTCTCGGCGCTTGCCGATGAGCCCCACCTCTGGCAGGGGCACGGCCGAAAGCAGAGACGCCGTGTAGGGATGGCGCGCCCGCATGTAGATCGCCTCGACCGGCCCGATCTCGGCGATGCGCCCCAGATACATCACAGCCACCCGGTCGCTCACATGACGCACGACCGAGAGGTCGTGGGCGATGAACACGAGGGTGAGGTCGAACTCCTTTTGCAGGTCCTCGAGGAGGTTGATGATCTGGGCCTGGATCGAGACGTCCAGGGCGGACACCGGCTCGTCGCAGACGATCAGCTTCGGTTTCAATGCGAGCGCTCGTGCGATGCCGATGCGCTGTCGCTGGCCGCCGGAGAATTCCGCGGGAAAGCGGTTGAAGTGCTCCGGGCTGAGGCCGACCATCTCCATGAGCTCTTGCACCTTGTGCTTGCGTTCTGCCCCCGAGGAGACGTTGTGGACGGCAAAGGGGTCTCCGAGGATGGAGCCGACCCGGCGGCGGGGATTGAGCGATCCGTAAGGGTCTTGGAACATCATCTGCAGCTGCCGACGCAGAGGGCGCATCCCGCCCCGGCTGAGCGATGTCAGGTCTTTGGACAGGAAGCGGACGCGGCCAGATGTGACGGGCAACAGCAATGTCATGAGACGAGCCAGCGTGGACTTGCCGCACCCGCTCTCGCCGACGAGCCCCAGCGTTTCCCCCTTGTGTACCTGCAGGCTCACACCGTCGACGGCGCGCACCTTGAGCCCGCTGTGAGCGGCAAATGCCCCTCCCTTCACCGGAAAGTGCTTCACAACATCCTCGAGCTCGAGGAGGATGTCGTCAGCCGCGGCGCCATCGGACGAGGCGGCGGCGAGCGCGGCAGGCTCGCGGACCGATATGCCGGCCGTCGTGCCGACACGATCGGAAGGCAGGATGCAGGCCGAAAGGTGACCGGGGGCGTGGCCGACGGGCCGCAAGGGTGGTGGCTCCACGAGGCACTCGCTGCGTACGTGTGGGCAGCGGGGGGCAAACGGGCACGTGGTGGCGCGCCTCAGCGAAGAAGGCGGGTTGCCTTTGATCGGCTGCAGCCTCTCGGCCCGCGAGGCGTAGATCGGGATCGACTCGAGCAGTCCCTGTGTGTACGGGTGGTGCGGTTCGGTGAAAGTGGCCTTGACGCTGGCGCGCTCCATTGCCCGGCCGGCGTACATGACCACGACATCTTTGGCGAAGTCTGCGACAACGCCGAGATCGTGCGTGATGAGGATGATGGCGGTGTTGAACTCCGTCTGCAGTTTCGCGAGGAGCTCGAGGATCTGGGCCTGGACGGTCACGTCGAGGGCCGTCGTCGGCTCGTCGGCAATGACGAGAGCTGGTCGCAGGGCGATCGCCATGGCGATCATCACACGCTGGCGCATTCCCCCGGAGAACTGGTGGGGAAAGTCACGGGCGCGGCGCGCCGGGTGGGGAATGCCGACCACCTCGAGCAGTTCGACCGCCCGGCGCTCGGCCTGGCGCTGGCCGACCGCCTCGTGAGCCTCGATCGCCTCGGCGATCTGACGCCCGACTCGATAAAGCGGGTGAAGGCTTGTCAGGGGATCCTGGAAGATCATCGAGATGCGGGCACCGCGGATGGCGCGCATCTGCTCCTCTTTCAAGGAGAGAAGATCCCTGCCCTCGAACTCGGCCCAGCCGGTGACCTGCGCGGCCGGGCTGAGTCCCAGGATCGCCTGCGTGGCGACAGACTTGCCGGAACCTGACTCGCCGACAATGCCGAGCGTCTGCCCGCTCTCGACGGAGAACGACAGGCCTTGGACGGCCTCGACGATCCCGTCGTCGGTCGCGAACGACACGCGCAGGTCCCTCACGTCCAGCAAGGCCACGTTCCGGTCTCCTTTAGCGGTGTCGCCGGTCCTGACACCCGCGCTCGTGCGGGCGATGCCGACCGAACCGGGCCAGGGCGCCGAGCTCCGGACTTGCTGGACGGCGAGCTCAGTTCGTCACCCGTTCTTCAACCAGAGAGTAGTGATGTCCACGTACCCAAGGAAGCCGTTGAAGACGGCGCCTACGACGTTCTTTCCGATGAAGTCGGGCTCCGCTATGTAGACGAGCGGGACCCAGGCGGGGTTCTTGGTCATGATGTAGTCGTCGAGCCCAGCCCAGTCCTTTGACGCTGCCGCCACGGTCGGAGCCTGCAGGGCGGCGTTGATGCCGGAGTTCACCGTCGGGTCGTTGTAATCGCCGTAGTCCGTCGAACCGGTCCCGTACAGGGCGCCGTCGAGCAGGGGACCAAAGAAGGACTGGGCTCCGTTGCCATCCCAGTCCGGGAACCAGAGTCCAATGGCGAGGTCCCAGTGGGCCTTGTTGCTCGGCGTCTCGATGTAGTCGAAGTACCCGCCTTCGGACGGCTGCTCGTTGAAGCTCACGGTGACTCCGCCGGCGGCGAAGTCAGCCTGCAGCGCCACCGCCTGCTCCGAGAAGGGAACGTTGTTCGGGTAGACGAGGGTGAGCTTTATGCCGTTCGGATAACCGGCTTTCTTCAGCATCGCCCTGCACTTGCCCGGGTTCCCCTCGTCGTTCGCGCTCGGGTACGGGTTGATCGAGCGGAAACCGGTGATCTGGGGGGGAAGGATCTGGTTGGAGGCGACGTTGACCCCCGGGCCGCCGCTCTCTTGAACGATGTGCCGCTTGTTCACGCAGTACTGGAGCGCCTGACGGACGGCAGCCTTCTGCAAGGCACCGCCACTTGCCCTGCTGTCCATGTTGAACACCAGGTAGTAGATCCCACCGACGAACCCCTGCACATACTGGGGAGAGGAGCTCAAGGACTGAACCTCGGCGGTGGGAACCGTGGTGTCCCACTCCAGGTCGGCGGTACCGGTCTCGAGCTGTTGCTGGATGATGGTGGGGTTCTCACCCTCCTTGATGGTGATGCCGTCCACGTACTGGTAGCGCAACGAGTCAGTGCTCTGCTTCCAGTACGGGTTCCTCACGAGCGTGAAACCCACGCCCGGCGTGTAGCGGGTGATCGTGTAGGGACCGTCCGAGATGAAGTGCTCCTCCTCCTGCACCGAAGCCGGCAGGTAGTTGAGAATCTCGACCGGGGTCGGCGAGCTCATGGGCATGGCCATGATGTTGATGAAGTTGCTCGCAGGGTGCAGCAGGGTGATCTCGAGGGTCAACGGGTTCGGGGTGGCGAGACCGCTGATCTGGTGAGTGTCGATGTAAGTCTTGATGGCGGCGATCTCGGCGGAGGGGCTTGTCGGCAGCTTCATCTTCTGAAAACCGGTGCAAAAAGCCGTCATGCCGGCGATGTTGCCCTCCCAGTACGACAGCGGCGGGGCCGGGCTGACTGGGTTGCACAGCCGTTTCAGGCCGAGGACCTCGTCGGACGAGGTCACCTGGCGCGGGCCGCTCGGAGCGTCCCACATCACGCCGGACTTGATACGGAACGTGTAGACGAGGCCGTTGGGGCTGATGGAGAACGTAGCCATGTCCGGCACCACCGCCGTGGGGGCGGGGGTGGACCGCAAGGAGGCATAGGAGACGAGCTGGCGGCTGACGGCGCGCAGCACCTCATATGTCGTCGTGTAGTAGGCGCAGCAGGTGTCCAGGTGATCGACGTCGCCGCTGCCTACGATCTTGAGCTCGCCGCCGTAGACCGGCTTCGTGTGCGGCGCCGGCGGCAGGATGTCCCTCTCGCCGGCCACGCCGGTACCGGGGGCGCTCGTGCTGGTAGTGGTCTTGATCGGGCTGCCGCTCGAGCTGCTGCTGCCGCAGGCAATGCCGATGAGCGTCACGGCCGCCAGAACTGAGATGAATGCGGCTATCCAGCTTCTGTTTCGCATCGTTCTCCCCTTGCTAGTTGGGCCGTGCTGCCGGACCGAAATCGGCCCCGAGCAGCGATGCGACCTCGTAACCACTTTGTCACGTCAGTCGCCTTAATACCAGTACATCGGCGACCCTCACCTCGGCAAATTCGCTTCCCTGCTGCGACTAGGACACCCATCCTAAGCCCGTGTCGGCGAGTCCGTCCTGTCCGCCTGAGACGGGGTCGTAATAGACGACAAGGTCTTCAGCAACACGCCGCAGGAGGGAAGGACTGCTACAACCGCCATCGCTCCCACGACGACCTCGGCGGCCAGACTCCCAAGGAACGACGCGCTGACCAGGCCTTCCACGTTCTGCGCCAGGCCTCCCAGCACCTCAACGTCAAGCTTCGAGAAGTCGCCCGGGACCCCATCGACACCGGCGAGAGACCAGATACCGGATCGCCTCGCCCAGCGCGCCCCCAGAGCCCGTAGGAGGACTCCGGACGGCTTTCGTACCTGGTCAATCAAGACACCGGCCCGATTCAACGCCAGAGGGCGGCGATCGCCGAGGTCCTGCGTAAGCCGGGACGAGCGGGTACAGGTGAAGGAAGTACCCAGCACTAGGCCCGGATCCGACGCTCGCGATCTCACCCGATTTGGCTCCTCTTGAAGCGCCGACTGACGCGCTACGACTAAAGGGGGAACCGATCGGGATATCAAGACGAAATGCCATCGTCGCGGGCTTCAGGCCGACAACTAGTATGTAAGAGGCCCGTGAAGCCATGTCAGAAGGCCGCGAAGAGCAAGCAGAGGGTGCCCGAGACAAGCGCACACCTCTGCTATGCCCCTCGCTGTTTCCTCAGCGCAGGAGGGAAACCGGGCTGAGGGCCTGACGCGGTGATGGGCTGCGTACCAGGGCCGGCGGCGGGAGGTCACACGAAGGCGACCGCCCGCCGACCGGCCTCATCTTTTAGAAGTTGTAGTTCAGGTAGTTGGACTTGGTGAACTCCAAGGGCGCCGAGTAGATGACCGTGTTCTTAGTCGCACCGGTCAGCGTGCTGGGTGCCGAGTCCACCGTGTAGACGCCTGTGCCCGGCACCAAGCCAGGGAGGCCAACGACGGCGCCGTTGAAGCTCTGCGGACTGCCGTAGTTGGTCTTGATCCCGCACCACTGCGAAGGCGTCGGGTTGGCGGGCGGCGTCTTCGCCGTGCATTCGGGTGCTCCGTGCGCGCCCTCGTAGGCGAGCCTGGCCATGAGCATGTCCAGCTTGCCCTGGCCGATCTCGTCCCAGAGGAAGAGGGCCTGCATGGAGTTGTTGGCGAAGTACGTCCTGTTCTCCTTCGGGGGGCCGATGCCGAAGTCGCCGATCTTGCCCGACTCGTGCAGGTCTGCAATCGCCTCGGCGGTGCCGACGCAGGCGGCGCTGTCGATGCAGATGATGGACTTGACGCTCGGGTAGGAGTGGATGATGCCCTCGGCCACAGACAGGGAAGTCGATTGGATGGACAGGCCGTAACCAATGGTGTCGAGCTTCAAGCCGGGATACTTGGCGGCGATGTAGGCCTTCATGGCGCCGATCCAGGCCAGCTGGATGGTGGCGTCAGTAGTGGACGACATGATGGCGATCTGCGCCTTCGGCCCGGTGAACCCGACCACAGCGTTGATCAGGGCTTGGCCGATCGAGCTGTACGCGGTGTCCTGCATGAAGAAGTCACGGGCGCTCGGCACGTCGGAGTCGTAGGTGATCACCTGGATGCCGGCCTTCATGGCCTTCTGGAGCACTGGCGCCGGCACGGTCGGGTCGTCTGATGACAACGTGATGACGTTGTAGTGCTGTGCGATCTCGGCATCGAAGATCGATACCTGTCCCTCGGCCGACGCGGTCGCAGGCGCCGTGTACGTCAAGTCGATCCCGAGCTTTTTGGCGACCTGCATCGCGCCCTGGTCATTGGCCTCGAAGACTGCCAAGCCGAGCAGTTTCGGGACCATTGAAACCTTGATCGTGGGCAAAGTCATGGCGGCTGTACCGGCCAAAGAAGGCGAGGCGGTCAGGGCCATTGTCGCACCCATCGCGACACAGGCGGCTGCGGCGCCTATCTTCCAAACCAGCCTCCGCTGGATGGTCTTAATTGGCTTCATGTTGTGCTTTTCTCCTTTGTTTGTCCATCTATACAAGGCGGTTGGCTCCCGCTTTATTGTGCTTTCCTCCTTTGTTCATGCCTCTATGCGAGGCGGTTGATTCCCGCCAACGCGTCGCCGGCGAAGGCCGCGACGCGACGAACTGCAGGCCAACAAGCCGAGAACTTGCTGGACCCGCCCCGGCTAAGCACCTGGTGCCTCCGGGATCTGTTGCGCGCTGCCGAAGCGGCGTCGCAGGAGCTCCTTCAGGTGCACACCCGCCCGGTGGCTGAGAGCGATCTTCATGACCAAACAGAGCACCAGCACGATGCCTTCGATCATGGTGGCCGTGAGAGAGCTTTGACCAGCGATCAACAGGCCCTGGTTGAGGAAGCCGAGCAGGAAGGCGGCGATGATGACCCCGCTCATCCGCCCCTTCCCCCCGAAGATGTCGATGCCTCCGAGCACGACCACGGTGATCGCAGGGAGCAAGAGCGAGTCGCCGATGTCGTCGCGGGCGGCATTGTAAAAGCCGGACACGAAGATCCCCGCCATCCCTGCCAGCAGGCCGCTGGCGACGAACGCGGTGAAGAGGGTGCGCTGCACGTTCACCCCGGCGTAGCGCGAGGCCGCCCGGTTGTAGCCGATGAGCACGAGCCCTCGCCCGTAGCGGGTCCGGGTTACGAGCAACCAGACGAAGGCGGCGATTACTGCGTAGATGATCAGCTGGTCCGGGATAGGCCCGACGGTGCCGGTGCCGGCGAAGTCGACGAACGAATTGGGAAAGTTGTAGGGCGGCGTGCTGCCTCCCACGGCTGTCGCCACACTGCTGAAGATGAACTGGGTACCCAGCGTCACCAGCAGGGAGTAGATGCCGAACCTGGTCACGAGCAGCCCGTTTATCGCGCCGCCGAGGGCGGCTGCGATCAGCGCTACCACAACCGCCAGCCAAATGTTGAGGCCGTGTTGCCAAAGCGTGGCCATCACGATGCCCGAGAGGCTCGCCATGGCGCCGGTGGAGAGGTCGATCTCCCCGGCGAAGATCACCATCGCCTCGCCCAAGGCGATCAGCCCGATGAAGAGGAACTGCTCGGGAAGGGCGAGTATCCCCGAAAAGCCCAACTCCCTGAAGTCCGGGACAGCCAAGCAGAAGTAGGCGAGCAGGGCGACCAGCAGGACTGCGACGGCGACCACCCAGACCGTCTCCTGGCGCCCAGCCGATTGCACCCGGGCACGCCGAGCCGCTGGGCTGGTGGCGATGGCGCTCATTTAACTGCCCTCGCAGGTTGAGGACGGAAGGACTGACGGAACAGCTGGCGGACGGGCGCGCCCTTGCGATCGGCGACGACGGCGATCAGGATGAGCACCCCCACGCCAGCCGGATCCCAGATCTCGTTGATCCGGAAGCTGATCATCGCCTGCAAAGCCTCGGACAAGAACACCGCCCCCAAGGCACTACCGATAGGCCCGCCCCGGCCGCCAAGCAGCGTAGTGCCGCCGATCAGGGTGGCCGCGATCGACATCAGGTTGGTATTGCCGTCGCTCCCAGAAGTAGAAGTGGCCGAACCAATTTGGCAGAGGTACATCAGCCCGGCCAGCCCCGCCAGGAAACCGGAGATGACGTAGGTCGTGAAGAGGACGCGCCGGACCGGTAACCCCGCCCGGAAAGCGCCTTCGGCGTTGTTGCCGACGGCGTACACCGACCTGCCGGTGACGGTCCTGGTCAGGAACAGATAGGCGAGCACCACGACACCAACGCCGATGACCAGCAGCCACGGCACGCCGGGCAGCAGGTTCGCGGCCCCGAAGTTGGTGTAAACGGCGGGGATATTGATCACCGACAAGCCGCCGCAGATGATGAACTGCAAGCCGCCGTAGATGGTCAGCGTCGCCAGGGTGGCGATGATCGGCGGTATCCCGATCACGGCCACCAAAAAGCCATTGCCAATCCCGAGGGCGGTGCCAATGAGCAAGACGTACAGCAGGGCGAGCCAGATGTTGAGGTTGTTGTTCGAGGCCGGGAAGCCGACACAGACGGCGGCTATCCCGAGCATCGGGGACACAGACAGGTCGATGCCGCGCCCGAGCACCACCATCGTCTGGCCGACTGCGACGATCATGATCGTCACGGAGTCCGCCAGTATGAACGCGATGTTGCTCGACGCACCGAACTGCGGGTGAAGCGCCGTGCAGATTGCAAAGAGCACCAGGATGGCTAGCAGGAGCTGGACCTCCCGGCGTCGCAACAGGTCGAGGGCGGCGCTGCCGAGCCCCCCCGCAGACGCGACAGGTCCGGTCGCTTGGGCTGAGGCAGACCGAGGAGGCGGCGTGGACAGGGTGGTCATTTGACGTGTGCTCCCACTACGAGGGCGCCGAGGCTCGTGTCGGTGATCTCGGCGCCAGAAAGTTCGCCCACGACGTGACCCTCGTACATGGCAAGGACCCGGTCGCAAATTATGGTGAGCTCGCTGAGCTCGGAGGATATGAGGATGCAGGCCAGGCCTTCCTCCGCCAGCTGCGCCACCAGTTGGTAGATGTCGTCCTTGGCACCGACATCCACGCCCCTCGTTGGTTCGTCGAAGATCGCCACCCGGGGGCCTGCCAGCAGCCAGCGCGCGAGCATTGCCCGCTGCTGGTTGCCGCCAGAGAGTGCCTTCATCAAGGTGTCCAACGATGCCATCCGCACTGCGGTCCTGTCGGTCGCCTGTTTCGCCATCAGGCGCTCGGAAGCAGGCCTGATGAGCGGCCCGAACCGCTCGAGCCGGGGGACGACCCCCGCTGTGACATTGCGCTCCACTTCCACCTCGGCGAAAATGCCGTGGCGACCGCGGTCCTCAGGGAGGTACACCAAGCCGATGTCGATGCAGGCCCTGGGAGTGCGGTGCTCCAGGAGCTTGCCCTCCACTCGTACCGTGCCCCGGTCCGCCGGCCGGAGGCCGAAGATCGTCTCGGCGATCTCCGTACGCCCGCTGCCCACCAGACCAGCCAGGCCGACGATCTCCCCCGCCCGCACACTAAAGCTCACACCTTCGAAATGGGGCAAGGAGGTCAGGTCCTCCACCGCCAGCATCTCCGTGCGGCCCGCAGCGTCGACATGAGGGCGCACCCGCTCCCTCGTGGTCAGCTCGCGCCCGACCATCGCCTTTACGAGCCCGGCCCTGTCGATCTCCGAGCGAGGTGCGCTCAGCACCTTGGCGCCGTCCCGCAGGACCGTGATCCGGTCGCTGATGGCGAGCACCTCGTCCAGCCGGTGGCTGATGAAGCCCAGCGTGTAGCCGTCGGCGCGCAGGCTCCCCATCACCTCGAACAGCGTCCCGGCCTCTTTTCCAGTGAGCGGGGAGGTCGGCTCGTCGAAGTAGATCACTACACAGCGGTGGACCAGGGCACGAGCGCACTCGACGAGCTGCTGCTGGGCGACGCTCAGCTCCTCCGCTCTCATCTCGGGGTCTATGTCCAAGCCCACCCGGTCGAGGTGCGCCGATGCCTCCCGCCTCATGGACCTCCAGTCGACGTTTAACCGCAGCCGGCCCCGCCGGAGGATGCCGACAAAAAGGTTCTCGGTGATGGACAGCGACTGCATCAACGCCGGCTCCTGGGGCACCAGGTAGATCCCCCGGTGCTGCGCAGAGCGGGGGCTCAGCCCAACGAGGCGGTCCTGGCCGAGCAGGAGCTCTCCTGAGTCGGGCTGGTAGATGCCGGCCATGATCTTGACCAGGGTGGACTTACCGGCCCCGTTCTCCCCCACGACCGAGTGGATCTCGCCGGCTTCGAAGGTGATGCTGACCTGCGACAACACGGTCGCCCCGTCGAAGGACTTAGTGATCGACCTTCCCATGTAGCGGATGCCCTGGGGGTCACGCGGAGGGGCGGTACCTTCCAAAGTGTTAACGCTAACCATTGTGAAGGTGACTGTAACACTCCGGTTGTCGTTTGTCAGCGCTAACTTTTTCGAAAATTTTCGAAAACTTAGCCTCTGGGATTACTGGCCTCAGGCGCGTTCAAGGTGCTCTGGCGGACCACCAGTTCGGGCTGGATCTCGACCCGGTCCATGCTGCGCGCGCCCGCGCTGATCTGGTTCACGAGCAACCTCAAAGCCGTCCGACCGACCTGGTCGAAGTTCTGGCGAACGGTGGTGAGCGGAGGTATGAAATACGCCGACTCGGGCATGTCGTCGAAGCCGATCACGCTCACCTCCTCGGGCACCTTGCGTCCGTGTTCGTGCAGTGCCAGGAGCACGCCAAGAGCCATCTGGTCGTTCGCCGCGAATATCGCCGTAGCTTCGGGGACTCTCGCGAGCACCTGGCCGGCCTGGTACCCGGAACGGGCAGTCCAGTCGCCTGACAACGGGGCCACGACCTCAGCACCGGCCTCCTCGAGCGTCGACCGCCACGCCGCGAGACGCGCATGGGCTTCTTGCCAGTCAAGGGGCCCGGACACGTAGAACACGGTCGCGTGCCCCGTGGAGAGGAGATAGTTGGTCGCCGCCCGCGCTCCTCCAGCCTGATCGACGGTGACGGCGGACAGGTCGACACGGGGGTCGCCCTCGACGACCACCACCGGCATGTCGGTCGGCAGGTTGTTCAGCACCTCCGCCGCCGAGGTAAGGGGCGAGATAACGACAATACCCTCTACCACCTGGTCGTTCAGACGTCTTATCGCGCTGACTACCGACTGGCGATCAAGGGAACGCAGGCTCACCACGCTTACGAAGTACCCGGCCGCGCGGGCGGCCTGTTCCACGCCGTAGAGAGTGGACACGGGACCGAAGAAGGTGCCGTTGAGGGTGATCACCCCGAGGGTCTTGGAGTGCCCGGTGGCGAGCGTCCGGGCGGCGGCGTTGGGACGGTACCCGAGCCCCTCGGCGGCAGCAAGCACGCGGGCCCTGGTCAACGGGCTCACGCTGGCGCGCTCGCCGATCACACGTGAGACGGTCTGCGGAGAGACACCGGCGAGTTTGGCTACGTCGCTCATCGCCGGTGATCGCCGCGCCCTGGGTCCCCGAGAGCTCATAGCAGGGAACGACGCCGTCTCTTTCTTGCCTCCGCCGCGGTAAGGCGACGGCGGGGGCTCGACCTCAGGCTCACTTGGACGCGGCATCCGTGGTCACCTCCTTAACGTCGTCGGGCCTACCTGGCCAACCCCGGTCCAATATGAATTCTCCCCTCTTCTCCCGTCAGATGCTGCGCAACTCATACGCAGTCACGGGAACTTCTGGCTGAGTTGCTCGGCGCCTATTTTGGTCAATGCCTGAGACGCCCTTGCGGGGTAGCCGACTGAGCCAACAGAGCTGTCCTGAAGCGGACATCACCCGCGGGCTGGCACCTGGACCCGGTGACCAACACCAAAGGCACACATTCGACTCGCCACGGCAAAATGTTTGCGTCGCCCATGAATGATAGCGCTAACAAGAGCCGCCCGCTGGGACCCGGCAACGAGCTGAGAGACTCGAACCCCGAACTCTGAGCGGGCAGCTTGAACTCGACTGCCACCTTGATGCACCTGCCCGCTGTTGCAGCTGCCGGCGCAGCTGCCCTCGATGCCCCGCCTGCGTAGCTTGCCAGCAGCAGGCAAATGCCGGCCCCCATCACGCCGGTGCGAAGCTGAGCTCTCGGTGCGTGCAAGGCCCGTTTTCTCCCTTCCTTCAATCCACGCTCACAGTATGTGCTCGTCAGCGTGCCGGCTGGCCCGGAAGAGCGGGACCCGTCACTCGATAGCCTTCACGACCGGGACTGGCAAGGCCCGGCAGCAGTCCCGTTAGGACGCTGGTCCAGCTTCGCTCCCGCGCACGCCGACCCGTCGTACTCGACGCGTGTTTGCAAACAGATCCAGGGGGCGGAAGTGTCTGACGAGGATTCAGGACCGGCGAACGGTCAGTTGCTCGTGACCCCCGAAGAGGCTGCCCGGCGAACGCGGAGGTCGAGTGGAACTGGACCGCATGTGCGTTCGCGCCGTGCTCACCCTCCCCGAGGGAGCGCACGCTCTCCCTCACGACGCGGCAGGCACGGTTGAACTGAAGGACGCCGGGGTCGCGCTGCACGGCACAAGCGGGAGCAGCAGACTCGAGGCCGGTGTCCATATCGTTTTCCCGGGCAACCTCCAAGGCTGGCACGTGGGTGAGACCGGTTCCGAAGGGTGCGACGCTCGTCGACTACGAGGACGACAAGGGACCGAGCAAGACCCGAGATGTTGGTGAACTTTTTGGTCAGTCTCACGTGATTCTCATGTCGTTCTGGTTACATGCCGAGTGACGACCATCGCGGTCGCCAAGTGTCGGAACCACAAAGGAGAACCGATGAGAATACTCAGTCACCCAATCCGGCTTGCCGTCGTCGGGGCCGTGATCGCTTCATGCAGTTTCCTGTGCGTCGTGTCGGCAGGTGCATCGACATCCGCACCACCCTCGAAGATCACCCAGCTCCAGCAACAGCTGGAGCAACAGCTCACGTTCCGCGTGAACCAGCTTCAGGTACTTTCGACCGACGTCACGAAGGCGACTTCGTTGACGACGAGCGACGCGAGCACGCTGGCCGCTCGGCTGACGACGGCGACCGCGAACATCAACGCTCTCCTAGCTCAGGTGCCGAACGACACGACCATGGCGGAGCTGAGGACGGCGCAGAAGGCCATGATTCAGGGCAACCGTGTGTTTGCCGTGCTCACGCCGCAGGTATTCCAGGTGATCGAAGCAGACACCGTGGCAGCCCAGGCGGCGACCATGCAGGCAGGCGAGGCGACGTTGCTGGCGGAAATCAACACGCTGTCGGGTCAGCCCGGATACGCGAATGCCCTAAAGCATGACAGCGCGTACGTAGCCGAGGTCAACCTGGCCGCGGCGGACTCCGCACACGTCTCAACGATCGTTATCGCGCAGTTGCCGCAGGACTTCCCCGGCGACACTCAAGTCTTCGTGAACGCGAACCACCAGCTGTTGGCTGCAGACATCGCGCTTGCCCGTGCCAACTACAACGCCGCCGTCATCGGCCTGGCGTCGGGAGGCTACACAGGTTCCTGAGGCCAGCCAGCCACTTAGCCACCTATCTGCACCGGGAAGACGCCAAGATGGTGTCATCGGAGCGGATCAGATGAGACAACAGCGATCGCGGGTGCTCGTCGTCGACGACGAAGAGGCAGTGCTTCGAGCCGTCGGGCGGGCACTCGCGATCTCTGGCTATGACGTGGAGACGGCCTCGGACGGCACGGGCGCCCTTCGTTCTCTGGCCCTTCACGCTCCCGATGCCGTCGTGCTCGACGTGTCCATGCCGGGAGTCGACGGCCTTGAGGTCTGCCGCCGATTGCGTGAAGCCGGAGACAGGACACCTGTCCTCATGCTCACAGCGCGCGATGGCGTCGACGACCGCGTCGCCGGACTCGACGCCGGGGCAGATGACTACCTCGTCAAACCATTCGCGCTCGAGGAGCTTCTGGCGAGGCTTCGCGCACTGCTGCGACGTGCTGGCCCACCGGAGTCGAACGAGGTTCTGCGCTATGGCGACCTCTCCCTCGACCTTGGTTCGAGGGAGGTCCGGCGGGAGGACCGAGGCATCGAGCTCACTCGCACGGAGTTTCTTCTCCTCGAGCTTTTTCTGCGACATCCGGGTCGAGTTCTCACGCGCCAGATGATCTCGGCGAACGTCTGGGACTACGACTTCGGCCCGGCCTCGAACTCGCTCGACGTCTACATCGGCTACCTGCGCAGGAAGACAGAGGCAGGTGGCGAGAATCGACTCATCCAAACAGTCCGAGGCGTCGGCTACGTCCTTCGGGAATGAGTTCGCCCAACGGAGGCAGTCTTGGGACTCGCGGCGGCTGGCTCGGCGGGGGTGGCGGTCCTGCGAGACTCCAGGTGCGTTCTCGGATCGCTCTCATCACCGCGCTCGCCGTCTCGGTCGCGGTCATCTTAGTCTCCGCCAGTGCATATGTCGTATTCCGGCACGACCTGCTCACCGCGGTTGACAGCTCCCTCGTGAGCCAGGCCGGGACTCTGGACAATGCGCGCACGCAGGGTGGCCTCGCCTTCGCGCTTGAGGACCTGTTTCGCCCGGCATCGTTGCTCGCTGGCAAACCCGCCGAACAGGTCGTCGAGGCCAATGGAGTAGTCGTCGCTCCCTCGCACAGCTCACCGCCGCTTCCCGTTAGTGCGAAGGTGCGCGCGGTCGCTGCGGGCAAAGCCGGCGGCTACTTCGTAAGCACCAGGATCGGCTCGATTCCCGTGCGCGAGTTGGTGACCGGCTTCGGGAAGGGGCTCGCGCTGGAGCTTGTCCAGCCCTACGGTGTGCTGAACGCCGAGCTCAAGCGGCTGGCCATCGTGCTCGCGGTAGCGGCAACCGCCGGCGTGGTTCTGGCGTTGGTTCTCGGGGCCGCTGTCGCGGGGCTCGTCCTGCGACCGGTAGGGCGGCTGACCAATGCAGCAGAGCATCTAGCGACGACCCGGGACTTTGGAACGCGGATTCCAGTGGCGGGACGAGACGAGCTGAGCAGACTCGCGGTGAGCCTCAACACGCTCCTTACAGCGCTTCAAAGCTCCCAGCTCGCCCAACGCCAGCTCATCGCCGATGCCTCTCATGAGCTGCGAACCCCGTTGACGAGTCTCCGGACAAACGTCGAGATCTTGGCGGGCGGCGTCGAGATCGATTCCGAGGCGAGAACGCAGCTCGTCAAGGACGTGATCGAGCAGCTAGATGGGCTGGGTCGCCTCGTCGGCGATCTGATCGAGCTCGCCCGGCAGGAAGGAACGGCCGAACTATCCCAGCAAACGGAGGTCGTCGCCCTCCACGAAGTCGTAGCAGCGGTGCTTGCGGACATGCGGCGGGACCCGCACGTCAACATCAGGGAGAGTCTCGCTCCCGTGTTTGTCCGCGGGCGGCGTAACGACCTCGCTCGGATCGTGACGAACCTTGTCGGCAACGCCGCCAAGTGGAGCCCGCAAAGTGCCGTTATCGAGGTCAAGCTATGCGGGGGCTCGACAGCCGTTTTTTCCGTGACTGACAAGGGACGTGGGATCGCTGCAGAGGATCTGCCATATATTTTCGACCGCTTCTATCGCGGTTCCATGGAGCGAAAGGTGCCAGGGTCGGGCCTCGGCCTCGCGATCGTCCGCCGAATCGTCGAGGTGCACGGCGGCGAGGTGGGAGTCACCTCCTCTCTCGGGGAAGGCTCTTGCTTCGAAGTGCGACTGCCAACAGTCCAAACAGCCGATTCATGATCAAGTTCAGCAGACGGGCAGACACGATGGCGTGCAGCCTGGGCAGGTCGCCGTGGCACGCGCAGTTCGCCCGCCCGCAGCGTGTGCGGCGCTCTGAGATCGAACCGGGAAGGACGCGCCCGCTCCGGGCGATTTCGCCAGCCCGAATAGTTTGTCCCACATAGTGAGCCCTAGTGGTACTATGTATCTATGAATGGGACTTACCCGGTAACGATGGGCGATCGAGGTCGCTTAGTGATACCCGCTGAACTACGAGCCAAAACGGGACTCACAGAGGGCACTCCTGTTGTGCTCATCGATACCCCAGGTGGGGTGGTGCTCGTCAGTCGAGAGCAACTGAAATCGCTCGTCCGAGCCGATCTCTCCGGGATTGACCTTCTCAGCGAACTGCTTGCCGATCGGCGGCGCCAAGCGGACACTGAAGACGCTGCGTGAACGTCTTCGACGCCTCTGCCCTGATCGCTTTCCTTCAGGGAGAAGCGGGCTCCGTCGCAGTCGAGAAGGGCCTCCAAGAGGGTGGTGCCTGCAGCACAGCGAATTGGTCCGAGGTTGCCCAGAAGATACGAGCACATGGCCGCGACTGGCCCTTAGCGCGCGCCTTGTTGGCGAGCTACGGCCTGCACCTTGAGCCTGTCACGGTCGACGATGCCGAACAGGCCGCAATCACGTGGACTCGGGCCAGCGGCATGTCGCTTGCAGATCGATTGTGTCTCGCGCTCGGACACCGTTTCGACGCCATGGTTTGGACAGCGGATAACAGCTGGGGAACGAGCGAATCCATTCGGCAGATTCGCTGAGGGGCGATCCAGTACTGACGAAGTCAATCGTGTGCTCGGGCTGCCGCCGAGAGCGACATCGACACGCGGTCGACAGCGTTCTGCTCCGCCGTTATTACGTGCTGTTCGTCATCGAGCTCGAACGGCGCGTCGTCCACCTGCTCGGCGTGACCGCCAACCCCAAAGGTCTATGGGTGACCCAGGTCGCTCGCCATTTCGTGGCGGACCTCGAAGAGGCCGGACGCCAGGTGCATTTCCTCGTCCGCGATCGAGATACGAAATTCACAGCCAGCTACGACACCACCACCACTTAGAGACCGTCCTCGCCGAGTATGTCGAGCATTACGACACCGCCAGGCCGCATCCCGGCCTTAACCTGACGCCGCCGGAGTCCACCACCTCCCTGGTCGGCCGGAGTGGCGCGATCCGCCGACGCAACGTCCTCAACGGTCTCATCTACGAGTACGAACTCGCCGCCTGACCGCAGTCCCTGCATCTCCCCGCACCGAGTGAAGAACAGTCCGCGCCTCGCGAAGCTCTCGCTCTGTTGCGAGTCCACAACCGAGGTCCTCACTTCCCGCCCAACTCCCTGGGTCCGCTGGCGCGCGGGGGAGATCGGCAAGGCTTGGACTTTTCGACCTTTCAGGAGACGAAGCAGTATCTCGATCTTGACGACGGTGAGGCCGTCGTCCACCCACCTGGTGATCTGGTCTTCCTGGGCAAGCAGCCCGCCAGACCTCTCCGTGTCCGTCGGCCCAGTGCGGGCGAACCCGTTCCACCATTTGGCCGATCAGCTCGTCGGTGAGCTGCTCCTCGCCACCTGAGCGGTCAAGGCCGAGCTCGATAGCAGCTGAGATGTAGCATCTCGCCGTCTTGCCGTCGATACCGCTTCACAAGGTAAGTATAATCGCACTATCCTCAGGCTATGGAGGCAACGAGTGGTAGGCTTAATAGAGTTCATCACATTATCTAAACGTCAAAGTACGTTCGGCATCGGTAGCTCGCGCTCCTCCGTGCGGAACTCCCAGCTTAGTTGCCCTTCCTTGAGCAAACCAGTGGGCTTCATTGAGCAAACCAGTGGGCTTCAGTGAGCAAACCGCTCGAGGGCTCTGTAGCTGTCGTCACGGGTGCTAGTTCGGGCATTGGTTTGGCTATCGCGCGCGATCTGTGCAGACAAGGAGCGCTCGTGATGCTCACGGCTCGGTCCGCGGGTCGCTTGCAGTCGGCAATGGCGGAGTTGCCTGGTCCGTCGCGCGCGGTAACAGCCGACGTCACCGATCCAGACGCGATCAGCTCGGTCATCGAAGCTGCCGCCAAGGAGTTCGGCCCTGTCGACATAGTTGTCGCAAATGCAGGCGTCTATATGGCTAATAAGTTCTGGTTAAATAATCCTGCTGACGTCGAGTCCCTCATTTCGACTAATGTCACTGGGGTTATGCGCACTGTACACGCTGCTATCACTGCGATGTTGCCCCGCAGCGTAGGTGACATTGTAGTTACCAACTCCGTGTCGGGATATCAGTCGATCCACTGGGAACCAGTCTATTCGGCCTCAAAGCACGCGCTTCGCGTCTTCGTGGAAGGCGTACGACGCCAGCTTGTTGGCTCCGGAATACGCTTGGGGACGATTGCACCCGGCGTCGTGCACACGGAACTTTGGTCGGCGGTCGATCAGACAACCATTGACGACCAAATCGGGAAAACGACCGGGATCCGGCCCGAGGACGTGGCAGAGGCGGTGGTCTTCATGCTCACGCGACCCCGTCATGTCACGATCCGCGATCTGGTCGTCCTGCCATCAGACCAAGCGATCTGATGACAGATTGATGAGTGCCAAGGGAGATGGCTGGCGGGCGATGAGTCGGCTTAGCGAGCGGGGGGAATCCTGTCGGCTCGCTCTGACCACGCGGTAATCGCCGCCGCATCCTGCGCCCGGCTCCAAGACCGACAGACCCCGGTCACCGAGCCAAGCGCCTGTCCATGCAGCTCCGCGCGGCGCGATCGAGCTTCTGGTGCCCTGCCGCCAACGAACCGGCGCCCTGCGCTTCGGGGATCAACGCGCCATGGCCCTGGCCGGTGCACTCTGCCTCGTCGCCCTGCCGTCACAGGCGTCACTAACAAGAGCCTTCGTGGGACAGGTGGCCGGACTCCTCGGCAAGGACTACAGCTCCTCGCAGATGAGCTATGGCCTGCGACGCTCAGGGCTACACGGGTCGATCGAAAAAGGTTCTTACACCAAGCTGCACGCTCGCCTGCTCCGTCGGCTCCTCGACGCCGACCAACCCCCTGCACCTATCGAGCTTCGCCGGGCTCTCGCCACGGGTCGAACACGTGCTTGGCGACTGCGTCACGAACGCTCGACTTGGATCCGGTGCCTGAAAACTCTCACAGAGCCTGAGACCGGTGGACCAAGAAGAACCGGCCTCAGGCGGGACGGACGTTCGCACCGCCTCACGAGCAGGACCGTCAGGTTACCAAGACAGTGTTTGTCGGAATCAGCGGTCATCTCGGTCGGCTACGACGAGGATCTTGACCTCGCCACCGGCATTGATGGCGGCGAAGGCCTCCGCCGCTCTGGGAAGGGGGAAGGTGGCTGTGATGAACCGATTGGCATCGAAATCATCACTGGCGATGACGTCGACGGCGTCGTCGAAATCCTCCCAGCGGTAGGTGGTCGCTCCCTGAATGCGAATTTGGAACTCCTGGATCACCGGCATGTCGAGGGTCGCCGGCTTGCGCGATCCTCCCAGCACCACCACGGTGCCCCCTTTGATGGCCATCTTGGTTGCCTCTCCGAGGGTTGCCTGGGTGGCCACGCAGTCAAAGACGACGTCAGCGCTTTCACCGAGTTCTTCTCGGACCACTCCGGCCAGGTCGTCAACTGCTGCGTCGACCACGGCGTCCGCACCCATGGCCAGAGCCAGATCCCGCTTGGTTGCCAAGGTGTCGGTGCTTACAATCTTGGTAGCCCCGGCACGGCCGACGGCGGTCAGAGTCAACAGCCCTATGGTGCCAGCGCCGAGAATGGCCACCGTCTTGCCAGTCAGGTCTCCGGCCAGCCGCACGGCGTGCACGGGTGTCGCCAACGGCTCGATGAGTGCCGCCTGGTAGTCGCTGAAGGTGTTGGGGATCTTGTACAGCCGTGCTGCCGGCGCCAAAAAGACGTCGGCCATCCCACCTTCTCGGTACCCGCAGCCGAAGAATTCCAGGTTCTCACATAGGTTCTCCGCTTGGTGCCGACATGGCTTGCAGCGACCGCACACCAGACTCGGCTCGATCGTCACCCGGTCCCCGACGTCGACGTTGTCCACGCCGTCGGCAATGGCGACCACTACACCGACCACCTCATGTCCCAGGTAGTAGGGGGGTTTCACAAAAAAGTGCTCACCGTGGACGCCGGCCTTGTCCGAGCCGCAGAGGCCCGAGACCGACATCTCGACCAGTGCCTCTCCTGGCTCGAGCGGCGGTATGGCCTCGGTGATCACTTCGACAACGTCAATGCTGCTGACAACGACACGTCTCCGAGTCATTTCTTCCCTCATGGCATCTCCTATGGCTGTTGAGTGGTTCTTGTTTGATAGTTCGCAGCTGGCACTGGGCGGTTCTTTGGGGCGGCCATCGCGGGCCCGAGACGGACCGCCGCCCCCGTGGCTCTCGTTGCACCTGAAGGGTGCCACATCACGGTCGGCCGCTTGATTAGGACGACACACCAGTCCCACCGGCGGCGAGCCTGGGCCGGTGACCGTCCGCCTCATCACTCTCTCCCAACGCCAGGTTCTCCGGCTCCTGCTCCTCACCTGCAGGTCGTCTCGCTCGAAGGACCTCGAGTTGCTTGTCCTGCGCCAAGAGCTCGCCGCGGTCGCCAGCACCGAATCAACAAGAGAAAGTGCGCCACGAGGGGCCGATTTCAGCCCCTCGCATGGCCCTGATGGACTTTCTTTGGAGCGGACGACGGGGTTCGAACCCGCGACCCTCACCTTGGCAAGGTGTTGGAATCCGTGCATCCCGTGTTGCTCAGTCCACCGACGTGGGCCCCGTCCGTTTCGTCGTCCGTGAAGTGCTGCCAAATCCGCCCCGTAGTAGCACGCGTTACTACGAGTAGACAGGCGGGGCCCCACGTGCAGCCCCACCGGCCAGCAACGACACGTCAGTGAGTGGGACACTGGTGTTCGATATATCGGACATATGGGCGTGCGGCCAGTCAAAGCCGTCATCCCCGGGTCTCCCTAAAGTTCTGATGACGTTAATCTGATAATCTGATCTAGTGACCGAGATCAGCGCAACGGACGCCGCGCGCAACTTCGCGGACCTCCTCGATGCCGTGGAGCACCGCGGCGAGCGAATCACCATCGTTCGCAGAGGCAAAGCGGTGGCTTTGCTCGAACCCGTCCTCAGTGGGCGAGGCTCCGATGTAAAGACGATGCTTCGCCGGCACGGCGTCGACTCGGAGTGGCGCGCTGACCTGACGGCAGTTCGCGAGCTGATAACCGTGGAGGAACGAACCTGACGCGGCTGCTATTAGACACAACCTTCCTCATCGACTCGGAACGCGTCAGCGGCGAGCTCGACGACATGATCGACGACAACGATGACGTGGCAATAGCAACCATCACTGTCGCGGAGCTTCGCGTCGGTGTCGAGCTGTGCCGAGGCAAGATGAGGTTAAGGCGGCAGAAGTTTCTTGACGACGTTCTCGCGAACGTTCCCGTGATCGACTACGACCTAGAGGTCGCCGACGCCCACGCGAGACTCCTTGTCTTTGTCCGGCAGCAGGGCCGACCCAGGGGTGCTCATGATCTCGTGATCGCAGCCACTGCCTTGGCCTCTCAGCGGACGGTTCTCACAGCTGATCAAACGGCCTTTTCTGATCTTCCAGGAATCGAACTTCGCCTCGCTGGCAATCAGGTTCAGCTACTCGACTACGACCTCGAGGAGCTGCGTCGCAAAGCGGGACCGAAAGCCAAGGAGGGACGCGAATTCTGGCGCGCGGTTCGCCGCGATGCCATCGTGCTCGTCGGATCGCAACTGGACGACCTCCTCGGCGGCGAACGATGACCCCACGCCGTAACATCCGCCACCCCGTCTCCCCAAGTGACGCCCGGGCCTACTGGTCCAGATCGGAGGCGTGGCTCGAAGCGGGCAGTCGAAAGCCTCGACGCCTGCAGATGGGATGTCGCTGCCGGTAGGGCAGTGACCGCCGGGATTAGCGCGTGCGATGCCATCACCGGCGCTCTCGTCGGCCAACGTGCCGGAGGCGAGCACGCCGAAGCCCTCAGCCTGCTGGCAACCGCGGGTGACGACGGGCGGTACGCCGCTCGCCAGCTGTTCCAGCTGCTGCGGTTCAAGACTCCTGCCCAATACGACCCCGCTCCGTTCCCCGCAGCGGACGCACGCAGGGCCGTCGAGTTGGCCCGGCGGCTTGCTGTCAGAGCCGCCAGGATGATCGAACGCCGACGCCCCTGGGCATCTGCTTGGAGCGGCAGGCGCGCCGATCCTGCGAACGCATTTTCTGGCCACCTCGAGACGAGCGCGCAGAGTACGGCGTGAAGGCGTGACAATTCCGGCGACTGGACCGCCGGACCCCACGAGCTCATTACGCTGTGCTCCAAGTCGCTTCGCTGCCGGCCGTTCGCGTCACTGTTTGCGACGCTGCGGACCCGGCTCGTTCGTGAACGATGCGAGGAGTTTGCGCAGGAGGCGATTCAGTTGCTGCTTGTCGCCGGCACTGAGACGGTCGAGCAGCTGGCGTTCCCGTTTTGCTTGGACGTTGACATAGTCGTCAAGGGTCTCTCGACCCTTCGGAGTCATCTCGACGAACTTGCCGCGTCGGTCAGTGGGGTCAGCGAGACGCACGACGAGACCTGCTGCCTCGAGCTTGTCTAGCTGGTTGGTCATCGTGCCCGTTGACACGAGCAGGCTCTTCGCAAGGTCACCCTGACCACGGGCACCACGGGTCAATCGAAGAAGGATCTTGAGTTCGCCCTGGGCGAGGCCGACCTGGTCGCGCGTGTCCACCGCGGCCCGCTCGAGATGGCGTTGCGCCCTCTCGACCCTGCAGACGATCCCTTCCACGTCCGGGTCTATTTCCGACCACGCGTGCGTCGCCCATCGCACATGCTCGTCGGTGTCGTCGCCGCAGGTTTCGAGGCTTCTCGCCGCAGAACGATTCCGGCCGGTCGCTTCAGCGTTCATATCTTGCAGCATACCTGGTCAACCGCTTGAAGAACAGCAGCTTGACATCAAGCTCGAATTCAAGTAACTTGTCGTCAAGCGATATGGCCGGGGGGTGTTTGCGAAGTGTTCTCGATGTCACTAACAGACCTGGTGAAGGCGCAGCAACGTGACATGTGCCGAAGAGCAGAGAGTCAGTCCGTCTTGCGCGATGCTCGACTCGTCGGGCCTACGAGTCGGCTCACAAGCTGGTTCGTACGCGCGCGCCGCCCATCTCGTCGACCGGAGGTATCTGTCGCTGAGTACGTCGAGCCGGCGGGGAGCGCGGTCGTGCTGGTTCCTCCGTTCCTCGGCGTCTTGTCGACTGAGACAACCTTTGGTGCGACTGTTGATTGACCGATGCGCCGGGTGCCCTGTGCGGACGTCGGCTAGAGGCGTCGGTCGCGCACACGCAACAAGGTCGGCCCCTGGCGCAAGAAGCGCAGCGACGCTGAAGAGCCACGGCCGCCAGCAACTCCCACAAAGATGCGCTGGTAGGCGTCATCCGTCAAAACCTCATCGAGCAACTGTTCGGGTCCGACCCGACTGCGAGCAACTGCCAACGCGTTAAGCGACTAACGCCGTGCAATTGACAACATCGGTGGAGCTGACGGGACTCGAACCGAAGCTTATCCCGCACCTATTGGACCACCGCGCCCGAACGTGAGCGCAGAACGACGCAATTCGTGATAAAGCCGATATCGGCTTAATCACGACCTCCGGCACTCGGGGCCTGGCTTGGGCGGCAGCTTCCGGGGCCTCAGTGGCGCGGAGCTGATGCGCCGCGGTGGTCACGCCAACCCGCGAGCTGCGCTCCGCTACCAACACGCGACGCCAGACCGGGACCGGGCGCTCGCCGAGGCCCTCGGGAGGCTGGCCGAGGTCGCCGATGTCGTTCCACTCACAATCCCCTCGGAAAGCGCTTCGGGCACGTAGCGCGCACGCTGGTCCAAACCGACGCTCGACATGAAGAGGCACCCTTTGAAAAGGGCCCTTTACCAGGGCTTCTACTTGGAACCGACGACGGGAGTCGAACCCGCGTCCCTCACCTTGGCAAGGTGTTGGAATCCGTCCACCCAGTGCTTCGCAGTCCGTCGACGTGGACTCCGTCCGTCTCGTCGTCCGGGAAGTGCTGCCGAATCCGCCCGTAGTAACACGCGTTACTACGAGTAGACAGGCGGGGTCACCACATACACGCCGAGTAGCCACAGTTGGCCGCTCTGATACCGAACACCTGTTCGCCACGGAATGCAAGGAAGCCCTCCCCATAGGCCGGCGGTCATCCAGAATGCACGTGAACGAAAATCGCCTCTGCAGTGGCGGATCTCTTCGGCAAGAATGA
>Ga0326727_10001318_pt1 | contig 92854 bp, 83 predicted proteins | sample MB2enrmetagenome_FD_207643 | JGI IMG/M metagenome (GOLD analysis project Ga0326727, IMG submission 207643) | Lab enriched peat soil microbial communities from McLean, Ithaca, NY, United States - MB29MY | ecosystem: Environmental > Terrestrial > Soil > Wetlands > Peat | place: USA: New York... | reverse complement strand
CGGCGCGATGGAAGAGGCCCGCCGCGGCAGGCATGCCCATCAGCGTGGTGACCTTGGATCCGCCGCCCGACTGGCCGTAGATCATCACCCGATCGGGATCTCCGCCGAAGTTGGCGATATTCTCCCGGACCCACTTCAATGCAGCCACAAGGTCCGTCATTCCGGCGTTGACGGAGTCTTCGTAGGCCGCGCCTCCGGTTTCGGCCAGATCGAGGAAGCCGAGGATATTGAGCCGGTGATTCACAGAGACCTGCACCACGTCGTGATGCCGGGCCATCTGCGCGCCTTCGTGCGCGGCCAATTCGTAGGAGGAGCCAAAGCTGTATCCGCCGCCGTGGATGTAGAACATGACCGCGCGCTTGCCGGTCAGGCTTGGCGTCCAGATGTTGAGCTTCAACATCTCTTCGCTCTGCCAGCCATCGTCCCACTCCTGCAGGAAGGTTTGCTCGGCGGCTGTCCAGGGATGCAAGGTCTGCGGGCAGTTGCCGCCATAGACCAGCGCGGGATACTCGTCCTTCCAGGGGCTGGGGGGCTTTGCCGGCAGCCAGCGGTTTTCTCCGGCCGTGGTTTGCCCGTAGGGAATTCCCTTGAAGGTGAAGACGCCGCCATCCAGAAAGCCGCGGACCTTGCCATATTGCGTGTTGGCGATTGCACTGCGCGGCGTGGTGCAGTTTCCCGGCGCCTGATGCGACGCCGTGATCGCGTCGTCCGATGCATGGACCTCGCGGGCCGAAGCCATACCGAGCCCTGCCGCGACGGAAAGCAGCATCGCCTCACGCCGGTTGAGATTGTGTGAATCTCGTCCTTGCGCCATGGTTTTCTCCTCCTGTCATGTTTCCGTGAACCAGGCGGCTTCCGCGGAGCCCGCCGCACGCCGGACGTACGAATTCGCGATCGATTCCTTCGCCAATCGCCCCGTGCTCGCCGGCCTTCAGAAGCTGCGAGGCGCAGCCGATGCTGTCAGCAACGCGCAGAGAATCGTCAAATTGCGCATATTCCCCTGAATGGCCGTCGTGCCGCATGTCTTCCTGAATTGGCGTGATCGAGACCGCCAACATAGTAAATCGCTTTTCTCAAATTTGTCGACCCAATAAGCGACTGCAGCGATCAGCCTCTAGGTCGCTATACGCGGCAGCCGGAGCCCCTCGGAGGTTGAGACAAGCGGCGAGGCGCTCGCCGCGCGGATTGGCGAACGAGTCCATGGTTCGGCTCGAGAACGGCGGCCTGCTTGCGCTCAAGGCCGGATTGAGGAAGATTCCGGTCGTGGGGCCGCTTGCCGGCCGGACCCGCCCGCTGATCGGCAACTATGCCGGCCAGCCGACGCACATTGTGTCTGTGCTCGAGGGATTGAAAGCGGAGCTTCCCGGCGCCGCAATTACGTTTGTACCCGGCACGCAGTTTCTGCGGACAGATGGGGTAGCGGTGCCTGACGCGCTGCTGACCACGCCGGACAACAAGCCGGGACTGAAGGCCGAGTACTTCGAAGACTACGGCATGGCCAATCGAACCTACCGCTACTTCACATGAAGTCGGGAATGACGCGATGAAAGATGGTGCCGTCGTAGAGCTTCGTCTTCGATCTGGCGTGGGTGGTGGGATGGACCCACTCTTTGGCGCCCTCGGCCAGTTCAATGAAGGTCTTCACGGTGATGGGGGCGTCGGTCTCGAAGAGGCGTGCGACGATCTTGCCTTCGGTGGTCGAGAAAACAGCGTAGGTCCCTGGTGCAAGTGCCACCTGTCTTCCTCGCTTGAATTAGATTGGCAAAGCCCATTAACGGCTCAAGGCAAAGATGATGTTGATTGTGGTGCGGATCTCGACGGGCTGGCCGTTTAACAGATAAGGCCGGTAACGCCATTCTTTGACGGCATCGAGCGCGGCCTGTTGCAAGAGATCCGGCCCGCTGACAACGTGAAGCTCCTTCACCGTGCCATCGGTACCGATGGTTGCGGCGAGCACAACTGTGCCGGAGACGCCGGCCTGCTTGGCATCGATTGGGTACACCGGCGTTGTTTTGGAGACGAGCAAACCTACTGCCACTCCGGCCGAAATGTTCACAACTTTGGGCTGTGTTCCCGGCGGAGGCGCCTGATCTGGCAGCGGCGGCAACGGCTCACCTTCGCTCACAATCGTCACCTTCTTGAGCACTACCGGCGTCAGCGGCTTGTCGTTCGCGTCGCGTTGGACGCGGGCGATGGTCTTCACCACCTGGACGCCGGATTCGTCGCACTGGCCGAAAAGAGTGTAGTGCTGGTTCAGCGTGTCGTAAGCCTGCTCGGTGATGAAGAACTGGCTGCCGTTGGTATTGGGGCCGGAGTTGGCCATGGCCAGTTTTCCGGGCGCATCGAAAGTCAGATTGGGATCGAACTCGTCTTCAAAGGTGTAGCCGGGATCGCCCATGCCGGTGCCGGCGGGGTCGCCGCCTTGGATCATGAACTCCGGAATGACTCGATGGAAGGTGGTTCCGTCGTAGAGCGGCTTGTTGTGCTGCTTCATTCTAGTAGCGGGATCGATCCAGTCCTTGGTCCCCTCGGCCAGAGCGATGAAGTTGGCCACCGCCTTGGGCGCCTGCCGCTCGTAGAACTGGCAGGTGATGCGGCCCATGGAGGTATCGAACACTACGGTGGGTCCGTTGGGAAGGGTCATGGCGGCTTGGGTGGCCTGGGGCGCGTCGGGCAGTTGTTCAGCCGGCTTGGTGGACTGCTGGGCCGCGGCCAGTGCTGCAAAAGCCGCGGCCAGAGCGGGAGCGAGAAGCGCGTGCGCGATTTTCATGCCGCTCTTGAGGGTAAATCATGCGGCGGGTTGACTGCCAGCGCGCGGCAATGTTCCCATACTGGAGTCGCACCCGCGGGCTGGCAATGCCCACTCCCATCCTCTCTCTGAAACGCTCAAGCCAGAGCTCTCTCCAAACCGGAACCATCTCAAGGAGCCTCAGTGGTCATGAAAATCGTCTCCCGCGCATTCAACCTTCTCGCCCTCGCCGTTTGCTTCTCAACAGCGTATGCCGGACTGCAGGCTCGGGGCGCCCAAGCCGCTCAGGCTTCGAACCACCCGTCTGCCAAGCCTCCCTCCATTGGCTATGAGCGCTACAAGCTGAGCAACGGCTTGGAGGTGCTGCTGCACGAGGATCACAAGCTGCCCATCGTTGCGGTGGACATCTGGTATCACGTGGGGCCGATGAAGGAACGCGCCGGACGCACCGGCTTTGCCCATCTCTTTGAGCACATGATGTTCGAGGGCTCGAAGCACGTGGAAGGGAAGTCCCGTGACAAGATTCTGGAGGGCGCCGGGGCCACCGACACCAATGGGACCACCTCCTTTGACCGAACCAACTACTTTGAGACTGTTCCCGCCAATCAACTGGAGACCGTTCTCTGGCTGGAGAGCGACCGGATGGGGTTTCTGCTGGATGGGCTGGACGCCAAGAAGCTGACCAACCAGCGCGACGTGGTCCGCAATGAGCGCCGCCAGAGCATTGAGGGCCGGCCCTACGGCATTGTCGATGAAGAGGTGTATCACCGACTATTCCCCAAAGCGCACCCATATTTCGCCAACGTGATGGGTTCTCACGCCGATGTTGAAGCCGCTCGCCTGGCCGATTTGCGCGAGTTCTTTACCCAGTATTACGCGCCCAACAACGCCACCATGGCGATTGCCGGAGACTACGATCCGGCGGCCATCAAGGGGCTCATCGAGAAGTACTTCGGTCCCATCCCGATGGGCCCGGCGGTCGAGTTGACTTCGGTTGCGACCCCGCCCATCTTGGCGGAGCGGCGCGCCGTGGTCACCGACACCGTGCGGCTGCCCAAGGTGATTCTGGCCTGGCTCTCGGCGCCGGCCTTGACCCAGGCGGACGCGGACGCCGATATTGCCTCGGCGACCCTGGGCGGGGGCAAGTCCAGCCGCCTCTACCGGGAACTTGTCTATAAGCAGCAGATCGCCCAATCCGCCTTTTGCTACAACCAATCCCAGGCGCTGGCATCCATCTTCGAATGCCAGATGATCGCCAAGCTGGGCGTTGCGCCGGAGAAGCTGGAAGCCGAGGCGGAAAAGATTATCGATGGGCTGGCGGACTCCGGTCCCACGCCGGACGAGGTGGAAAGAGCGCGCAACAGGGAAGAGACACAATTGATCTCCGGCTTGCAGCGGCTGGGCGGGTTTGGCGGAGTTGCCGATCAGCTCAACTACTACAACCAGTACACCGGTGATCCCGGCTTCTTGCCCAAGGATCTGGCTCGCTACGACGCGGTCACGCCGGCCAGCGTGCAGAAGTATGTGCAATCTACGTTGGGCAAGAACCAGCGAGTGGTGGTGTATGGCGTTCCCGGCAAGAAGGTGTTGAACGATGTGCCGCGCAGCCCTGAAGACGCCGACGCCAACTTCAAGATCAATCCTGAGCACGCGCCGGAGTTCGAGGCTGCCCAGGCTTGGCGCTCGACTCCTCCCAAGCCCGGCCCCGAGCACGCCCTGGCGCTGCCCAAGCCAACCGTTTTCACGCTTGCCAATGGGCTGACGGTTTACCTGGTCGAGCGCCATGAGTTGCCCATCGTCTCGGCGCAGCTTCTCGCCCTGGCGGGGGCCGGCGAGAATCCCCCGGATCGTCCCGGCCTGGCGGGGATCACGGCCGCGCTGCTCACCGAGGGCACCGCCAAGCGCACTTCCGAGGAGATTGCCAACCAGGCTGCCCTGTTGGGGGCCGAGCTGAATTCGTCCAGCGACGCGGACAGCGCGCGGCTGAGCCTGTCGCTGCTCTCCAGGCACATCGACCGCGGATTGGAACTGCTGGCCGACTCCGCCGAGCAACCCGCGTTTCCAGCCTCCGAGCTGGAGCGAGTGCGCGCCAACCGCTTGACCGGCCTGTTGCAGCAGCAGGACAACCCCATGCAGTTGGCCATGCGCGCCGGGATTCTGAACCTCTATGGACCCGCGAATCCGTATGGGTACGACGCGCTGGGGACGGCCGGCTCGCTGCGCGCCATCGCTCGCGACGAGATCGCCGCCTTCTACGCCGGTCACTACGGCCCCAAGACCAGCTTGCTGGAGTTGACCGGCGACCTGACCCCCGCCCAAGCGCGCAAGCTGGCCCAAGAGGCCTTCGGCAAGTGGTCCTCGACGGCGGTTCCGGCCGCGCTGCCGCCCCCGCCTTCGGCTCCGGCGCTCAAAATCCTTCTTGTCGACAAGCCCGGCTCTCCGCAGACCGCGCTGCTCGCCTTCGGTGTGGGCTTTCCCCGCAACTCGCCCGACTTTCCCGCGGCGAGGGTGATGAACACCATGCTCGGCGGCCTGTTCTCCTCGCGCATCAACATGAACCTGCGCGAGGAGCACGGCTACACCTACGGCGCGTCTTCCAGCTTCCGGTACTATCGCGGCACGGGCCTGTTCGTGGCTGGAGCGCAGGTCCGCTCCGACGTGACCGCGCCCGCGGCCGAGCAACTGTTCAAAGAGCTGGAGGGAATCCACTCCAAGCCGTTGACGGATGCGGAGCTGCGGCTGTCAAAGGACTCGATCGTCCGCAGCCTGCCCGGCAACTTCGAGAGCGCCGAGAGCGTGAACGGGGAATTGGCCAACCTGTGGCTCTTTGGTCTGCCCATGGACTACTTCACCAAGCTGCCCGCGCAGATCGAGGCCGTCACTTCCGCCGATGCCGAGCAGGCGGCGGCGAAACACGTTCGTCCGCAGAATCTGCTGGTGATTGCGGTAGGCGACAAGGCGAAGATCGAAGCGGGTCTCAAGGACCTGAAGCTGGCTCCAGTGGAATCGTGGAGCGAGAATCCGGCTTCGGCTGCGGGAGCGGCAAAGTAGCCTTCCTTGCGCATCGCGGAACCTGCGTGGATGGCCACTGCAGAATGGCGGGCGATTCGACATTGGCCAGCCTCCCCCCGCCAAAAGTTGTAGCGCCGGTCTCCAGACCGGCTGTCCCGAGGGCCTCCCGGCCCTCGGAGGCTCCTTGAGAGGTCAAATTCTGAGTCGTAGCGCCTTCTGTGAGGAATTCAGGTTAGGCCTCCACTCCCACTGCTTTCGAGGGCCGGATTCTACCCCCTATTGCGCGAATCCTCAATCCGGCCGCCACTCGCCGGCCTCTGCCAATCCCCCGCCGTGACTCGCATCACACCGGTCCCATTCCCTGATCCTGAATAATTCAGATAGATGGCCGAGGAGCCGCTGTTTGCTCGCCATTGCCTGGTCGTTGCGTTCGCTCTTCGCTCGCCGTGTACGGAGCCGAACTGCCCGGAAGACCCGCCTTGACTACAGGCCGAATCGGAGTCGCGCTCTTATGTACAAAATCGTGGAAGCCCGCAGCGTCGGCCTCAATATCAAACAGTTTGTCATTGAGGCGCCGCGCATCGCCCGCAAGCAGAAGCCGGGCCAGTTCCTCATTCTCCGCCTGCATGAAAAGGGCGAGCGCATTCCGCTGACCATCAAGTCCTCCGACCCCGCGGCGGGCACGGTCACCATCGTGGTGCAAGGCATCGGCAAGACCACTTCGCTGCTCAATTGCCTGGAGGCGGGCGACTCGATTCTCGACATCGTCGGGCCTCTCGGTCATCCGTCGGAGATCGAGAACTACGGCAACGCGGTGATTCTTGCCGGCAGCGTGGGCACGGCCATGGCTCTGCCCACCGCCCACGCCCTCAAGCTGGCCGGCAATCACGTCATCTTCATCGAAGGCGCGCGCAGCGCCGGGATGGTCGTCTTCGAAGAGGAGGTGCGCCAGGCGAGCAGCGAGATGTACATCATGACCGACGACGGCAGCTACGGCGAGCAGGGTCTGGTCACCAAGAAGCTCAACGAGTTGCTCGACGGCGGGCGCAAGCTCGACTTTGTGCTCGCCGTCGGCCCCGTGCCCATGATGCGCGCCGTGGCCCAGATCGCCAAGCCGCTCGGCATCAAGACCATGGTCAGCCTCAACTCCATCATGGTGGACGGCACCGGCATGTGCGGCGGCTGCCGTGTGCTGATCGGCGACAAGAGCAAGTTCGCCTGCGTGGATGGGCCCGAGTTCGACGCCGCGTTGGTCAACTTCGAGGTCCTCATGCAGCGCAACGCCATGTATCGCGACAAGGAGTGCCAGTCGCTGAAGTACTTCGAGGCCCACAAGCAGGAGGAGCTGGCGCATCTGCGCGCGGAGTTGGCCGCGAAGGAAGAGGAAGTGGCCCGGCTTCGTCTGGACCTGGCCGCCGAGGAGCAGGCTTCCCAAGAGTTGGCCGCAAAGGACGCGCTCCATGCCTGAGACAAACACGCTTCCTCTCAAAGACCGCATGAAGATTGCCCGCACCCCCATGCCGGAGCTCGACCCCGAGGTGCGCAGCCATAATTTCGAAGAAGTAAACCGGGGCCTCGAAGCCGCCGCTGCTCTTCAAGAGGCCACGCGCTGCATCGCCTGTGCCAAGCCCGGCTGCATCGTCGATTGCCCGGTGGGCGTAAAGATCAAGGAAGTGGTTGCGCTCGTTTATTCCGGCGACTTTCTTGCCGCTGCGGCCAAGCTGCGCGAGGACAACGCCCTGCCCGCCATCACCGGGCGCGTCTGTCCGCAGGAGAACCAGTGCGAGGGCGGATGCGTGCTGGGCAGGAAGGGCGCGCCCGTGGCCATCGGCAACCTGGAGCGCTTTGTGGCCGACTACGAGCGCACCACCGGTCAGCTTGGACTGCCCTCCAACGCGCCGCCCACGGGCAAGAGCGTGGCCATCGTCGGCAGCGGGCCTGCAGGCCTGAGCGCTGCCGGAGATCTGATCCAGATGGGCCATCGCGTGCGTGTCTTCGAGGCTCTGCACGAGTTGGGCGGCGTGCTCGTCTATGGCATTCCCGAGTTCCGTCTGCCCAAAGCCATCGTCAAGCAAGAGGTCGACAACCTGCGCCGCATGGGCGTCGAGTTCGAGACCAATGTAGTCGTCGGCAAGAGCGTCACCATCGACGAGCTGATGCGCGACGAGCACTACGACGCGGTCTTCGTCGCCACCGGCGCGGGACTGCCGCGATTCCTCGGCATTCCCGGCGAGCATCTCAACGGCGTTTACTCCGCCAACGAATTCCTCACCCGCGTCAACCTCATGCGCGCCTACCAGGTCGCCGACTACGATGAGCCGGTCTACGACTGCCGCGACCGCGACGTGATCGTGGTGGGCGGCGGCAACACCGCCATGGACGCGGTCCGCACATCGCGGCGTCTCGGCGCGCGTTCGGCAACCCTGGTCTATCGCCGTTCCCAAGCGGAGATGCCGGCCCGCGCCGAAGAGGTCAAGCACGCCCGCGAGGAGGGCATCGAGTTCCGCATGTTGACCGACCCCATCGCCTTTCTGGGAGATGAAAAGGGCTGGCTTACCGGCGCGCGCTGCATGAAGATGCAGCTCGGCGAAGCGGATGCGAGCGGCCGGCGCTCGCCGGTGGCCATCAAGGGCTCGGAGTTCATGCTGCCTGTCAATGTAGCCATCATCGGCGTCGGCACCACCGCCAATCCCCTCATCCAGAGCAGCGCGCCGGACCTCGCCACCACCCCGCGCAACTACATCGTCGCCGATCCCAAGACCACCCGCACCTCCAAGCGCGGCGTCTTTGCCGGCGGCGATATCGTCACCGGCGGCGCCACCGTGATCCTGGCCATGGGCGCCGGCCGCAAGGCCGCCGCCTCGATTGATGAGTATCTGACCGGCGGAGAGTGGTAGCAGGGCAATCGCATGAAGCTGTTTTGTTGACGAAACTTGTAAGTTATCGATCTTACGGGACAAGGAAAGATGTCCCTTAGGGAACCTCTGATTCATTCGTTGTTTTGAAAGGGCACGGCGGGGTACCGGGGAGCCCTCTGGGCCGGGTCCCGTGCCATAAGGGCAGCAGAATCAACGGGCTTTGGCCTGCATTTCTCACAGCCCGCCAAAAGTTGTAGCGCCGGCCTCCCGGCCGGCTGTCCCGAGGGCCTCCCGGCCCTCGGAGGCTCCTTGAGAGGTCGAATTCTGAGTTGCAGCGCCTTCTGTGAGAAATTCAGGTTAGCCCCTGAGGGATGGCTTTGCCAAGGGGATAGAGCTTGTTCATAGCATCCTTAGCAGACCAGGGAGCCGTCTTGATCAACGGGTGCCTGACGGCCGGCATTTGGTAGAGAAAACCGCAACTCTCAGCAGGCGATTGCGCGGATGTGGCCTGCCCGCGCATAATCCAGCAGCTTCTGGTCCCTGGTAACAATGACGTGGCCGTTGGCGCGAGCGGTGGCCGCGAGGATGCGATCTGCCGGATCGGCGGGCGGCGATCCGGGCAGCGTGGTGGAGGCAAGCAGAATCTTCGGGGTCGGTTCGGCCAGCCTCACACCCGGCATGGCCAGCAGCCTCTCAAACCAGATTTCCGGAGAAAGCGTGAGCTGCACGCGGCGCTTGCCGATCAGCGTTCCAATTTCCCATGCGGTAATCGGTGAGACGTAGACGCCAACATGGGCCGCGCCTGCGGCGAGGATGGCCTCGCGGCTCTCCGCGGTGAGCGGTTCGCCCCCCATCAGCCAGATCGCGGCGCAGGTGTCCATCAGCATCGAGTCGGCCACTTATTGCTCCGCCTCCCAGACTTCGCCGCTGCTCTCCGTCAGATCGACGCCCGGAGCCACCGTGACCGTCCCACGCATCGCGCCCCACAGATCGAATGCCTCGCTCGCATCGCCGCCTAGGGGAATCACGGCCGCAATGGGACGATTGTGTTTGAGCAGAACGATGCGTTCCGTCTTGCCCTGCGCCACATCGTCAATCAGCCCCAGGCACTTGGCCTTGAACGCCGTGACGTTGATCGCCGATTCCTTTGTTGAGACCTCAGGCATAATGGACCCCAATGTGGACCATTATAAATGGACCATATATAGAAACGCAAGGGATAAGAGAAAGGGGTAGTGGGTTTGTCTGGATTTCCACAGGCCTGAGCTCAGGCGTGTTTCACAAAGGGTACTTTGTGCAACGCGATAGCGACGCCTGATCCTGTTTCGAGGCGCGCCGCGTTGCCCTATAACGCGAAATGGCCGGTGAACACCGTCTTGATCTAATCAGGGCCGCCATCACCAAGCTGAGTTACAATGTTCGCTTACATCCCGGCGAATTGGACAGGAGCGCGGCTATGAGCTTTTGGAAGCGATTTTTCGGCAAACCCAAAACCGAAACCTTGGATCGAGATCCGGATGATCGCGTAAAGTTCGCCGACTCCCTCATGCAGATAAAGGGATGGGGCGGACTGACATTAGATTTGCTGTTGGCCCCTTTTGATACTTACGACCATGCATTCCAAGGAGCTCACGAGTTGTATAAGGCGTTCTGTTCCACCTCTACCGACCGCGGCGCGGTCGTTATTTGTGGGTGGCTAAATCATCTGCAGGGCGAATTGCCGGTGGCAGGGATTGTGTGCCCTGCACTGGACTCCGACCAAAACAAACGGTTGCTACTCGCAACACCGATGGTAGGATTGCGTCAGGCTGTCGGTCTCGTAAAGGTCAGCGACCAAAGCATGGGGCAGCTCGGATTGCCTTCCTCACCTCTATCTGTGTGCTCTTACACTGGCCACGTCGTTGTTGCCACATTCGGATAAACGGCGTGGCAGTTGATCGGCGCAGGCAAGGGATGGTCTGCGGTTCACTTCGCGTTGTTGCCGACATGCCCAGCGCGCCGTCTCAAAAATGGTCCATTCTGAGATCGGCCCATTCGGGTGTAGCGCGGCCGATAAACTAGTTGTGCACCAATGTGAAGATGGCGATGATTGCGGTAATGAAGCCGACAATCATCGTCGCACCCTCGAAGCCGATACCCCATCCCTTGCCCTCGCCGCGCCACCAGATCAACAGAACGATTCCAAAGATGCCGGATGCACTGCCCGTTACCACCTTGATGGTGAGGGGGTCCTTTAGATTTGGGGACCAGCCTAGGAATGTCAACAGCGCCAAAACAATTAGACCTACAGCTGTGATTCCCGCGAATACGTTTGTGCCAACCTTATGTCCTGCCATCAGTCGCCGTCCTTTCTCAAACCTCTCGGTGGTTTTCATCGAAGGTATCACAGAAAGGACTAGCGCCCGTCTCTTAAGGGGTGAGATTTGCGACACCTGATGCGCCCGCTGGGGCCCAGGGCTTGCGCGTCTCAAAAATCAGTCGCAAAATGCGGGACTGGAAACGACTCTGTGAAAATCAAACTGACCCATCACCGAGAAAGGGGTTGTATATTCCCAGGTCTCAGTTTCGAGGTCTGCAGCCCGTTGCCGGGGGCCTAGGTCTTGCCGCTGAAACCTGGGAAAGCACGAGCCTCAACCCCTGGGCTTCGTGGACACTCCAACCCGGTTGCCGCCAAATCTCCAATCCACCCAGCGATGACAACCGCCGCAAAATGCCCGCCGATCCGGATCGATGCGAGCCTCCCCGCCAACTCCCTTTTGTATATGCAGACAAAGAAATCAGCATATACAGGATGTGAATTGTGCGGCGAAAAGGGGCCTCCGGATGCCCCTTTTCTCGCCTTTTAGCCCCGGAATCGCAACAAATCGACCGCGTTTTCTATGCATTTCAAGCCCCCTTCGCGCCAAATCGCTGGCGCGCTCACCGGCATGACCCAGGACGGATAAGTCGCCCAGCGTTCGCCCAGCCCCCTGCGCGAAGGTGTCAACTGCCGCCACCAGCCCGGTTTTCTGACCCCTGTTCCCTGACAACTGACCCCTGACAACTGACAACTGACAACCGACAACCGACAACCGACAACTGACAACCGACAACTGTCTTACAGAAAATTACCCTCCCGCCGCGCACACTTGTTCTATGGGCGAATCCATCATGACCGAAACCTCCCCAGCGGAACCGAGTCCGATCCAGGCCGTTCCGGTCGGCGTGCAAGCCACCGTTTGGCGGATCGGATCGAAGCCGGATTCGGGATGCCGGCGCTTCAGCCCCGGCATCGAAACACCCGAAACAATGGGGCCTTCACAGGCTGCGGAAAAACTCGTTCCAGCGGCGATTTGCGAGGGCTTTGGCTCAGGGCACGGCTTCAATAGCCTGCCCTGAGGTATGCGTTCTTCCCCCCATCGGTCCGCATTTTGCGGGCACCAAACACTCCCTCCGGCAGGGGAAGAAAATAGGAAGAAAAAGCGAAACTCCGGCCCCACAAGACGCGTTACCCCCCACCCCCCCTCCCTGTGAGAGCCCCTTTTTCCACCCCGCTTATCCAGTAACTAACTTATAATGAACAACTTAAAAATCACCCCCAGTAACCAATCAGTAATCATCACCCCCCGATTTCAGGGCATTTTCGTCCCAAAAGCGGGCTCCAGAGCCCCTGAATGAGCTATTCTTGGGCCTTTCCTGACCGTTTCGAATGATCCGGATCTTCGCCCCCTGAGAGCCCGCCGAACCTGGCCTCCGCAAGGCGGGCAACCGCAATCGACGGTGGAGTTCTTCGCGTTGCGGTCGAATCGAGAACAAGTCGGGAACTGGCCAACTGCGCGAGCGCCTCTTTCCAATTCACTCCCGCGGAATCTCCAGCGCCCCTCTCAAGGTCGGCAGAAATCGCGCTGCGGCTGTAATCGCTTACAATTCGGTGCGCGGTGAGAACGGCGCGCGACGGGACGGCTACGGCAAGTTGCGCTTGGCGTTACGGGATTTTGCCGCGGAATGGAGTGTGATGGGGATGGAAGTGAAGCGGAATGGAAAGGGTGGACTGCGGGGAATCGCCGCGGGCGTGGCTGGGTTGATTTTCTGTCTGGCGTTGCTGGCAGCGCCGGGATTCGGGCAGAGCCTGGCGGGGCGCTGGACGGCCCAAGGGCGGACGCTGGATAACGGCGAGCAGGAGAAGTCGATTCTGGAGTTGAAGCAGAACGGAAACGAGCTGACTGGGACGCTGAAGACACTGGGCTTCCAGGTGGATGTGAAGGGGACAGCGACGGGGAATCACTTCGAGCTGTTTGTCGAGGAATGGGACTCGAAGAGACCAGTGGTGGTGGGCGACCTGGTGAACGGGGAGCTTCATTCCCAGATGGGGCGGCGCACGATCGTGGCCAAGCCCGCGGGGCCGGGCGACGACATTCCCGCGGTGAGCTATATCGAGCCGCCAGCGCTGCATACGGTTCCCGACAACGGGCTGGCGAAGACTCCGCCGATGGGGTGGAATAGCTGGAATCTGTTTCAGGGGCGGATCGACGACCAGACGGTGCGGGCGATCGCCGACGCGATGGTTTCGAGCGGGATGAAGGACGCCGGCTACATCTACGTGAACATCGACGATACCTGGGAAGGCGTGCGCGACGCTCAGGGAAATCTTCCGTCGAATCGCAAGTTTCCCGATATGAAGGCGCTGGCGGATTATGTGCACTCGAAGGGGCTGAAGCTGGGCATCTATTCGGGACCGGGGCCGCGGACTTGCGCGGGCTATCCGGCCAGTTATGGGCACGAGGAGCAGGATGCCAAGACCTGGGCGGCGTGGGGCATCGATTATGTGAAGTACGACTGGTGCAGCGCGGGGCGCATCTACAAGAACGATGCTCTGCAGCCGGTGTATCAGAAGATGGGCGCGGCGCTTCAGGCTACGGGCCGGCCGATCGTCTATAGCCTGTGCGAGTACGGGATGGGCGGCGTGGAGAAATGGGGCCCGGCGGTGGGCGGAAACCTGTGGCGCACCACGGGCGACATCCGCGACGCGTGGGAGAGCATGATCGGCAATGTGGAGAAGCAGGTTCCGACTGCGCCGTATGCGGGGCCGGGACACTGGAACGATCCGGACATGCTGGAGATCGGCAACGGGCACATGACGGACGACGAGTACCGCACGCACATGAGCCTGTGGGCGCTGACGGCTTCGCCCCTGCTGGCCGGCAACGACATCCGCACCATGACGGACGCGACCAAGGCGATTCTGCTGAACAAGGAAGTGATCGCCATCGATCAGGATGCGCTGGGCAAGCAGGCGTCGCCGGTGAAAAGCGGCGATCTGGAAACGTGGGTGAAGCCGCTGGCCGATGGCAGCGTGGCGGTGGGGGTGGTGAATCTTGGCTCGGTTGCGGCGCAGGCTACGGTGAAGGCCGGCGATCTGGGACTGACGAAGGTGAAGAAGGCGCGGGACCTGTGGGCGCACGCGGATGTGAAGTTTGCGGGCGGGGTTTATGCGGCCTCGGTGCCTTCGCATGGGGTGCTGATGCTGAGAGTGAGCGCGAAGTAGGGTAACGAAACCTCAACAGCGAGGCCGGGGAAGCTTCTTGGGTTCCCACCCTCGCGACAGAAAAGAGTCGCGGGGGTGGGGCACGGGCATTGTGGGGTGGCGAGAGCGGGCGAACTGGCCCCTGAGGTTTCCCAGGTCTGAAAGCCAGACCTGGGAAACTCTGTGGTCTCGGGCAAGGTCAGTCCGCTTGGCCGCGATAAGCTGGAAAGCAGGAGATCACGACCAAACCTGACTATGCCCGACTACAAATACTCGACCCTTGCCGTACACGCGGGACAGTATCCCGACCCTTTGACGGGCGCGGTGAACGTGCCTGTTTACCTTTCTTCGACGTTTGAGCTGACTGGGATCGGGACCGACCGGGGGTGGGACTACTCGCGGGCCGGGAATCCGACGCGGGACCGGCTGGAAGAGGCGCTGGCGGCGCTTGAAGGCGGGACGAGCGGGCATGCGTTTACCACCGGGATGGCGGCGATTTCGGCGCTGGTGGCCATGCTGCGCGCGGGCGATCACCTGATCTGTTCAAAAGATGTCTATGCCGGCACGGTGCGCCTGTTCGACCGGATCGTGTCGGGGTATGGGATCGAGATCGAGTATGTGGACACCAGCAACCTGGACACAGTGGCCGCGGCGATCAAGCACAATACCAAACTGGTTCACATCGAGACGCCCAGCAATCCGCTGATGGTGCTTACCGACATTGCCGCGGTATGCGAGATTGCGCACGCCAAGGGCATTGAGGTCAGCGTGGACAACACGTTTCTGTCGCCGGCGTTGCAGAGCCCGTTGGCGCTGGGCGCGGACATCGTGATGCATTCGACGACTAAGTATCTCAACGGCCACTCGGATGGGCTGGGCGGGGCGCTGATTGGCTCCACGCCGGAGCACAAGGAGCGCTTCCTGTTGGTGCAGAAGGCGGCGGGCGGGGTGCTTTCGCCGTTCGAGTGCTTTCTAGTGCTGCGCGGGATCAAGACGCTGGCGGTGCGCATCAAGCAGCATGAGGAGAACGGCCGGGCGGTGGCGGAGTATCTTTCCACGCATCCGAAGGTGAAGGGATTGGCGTATCCGGGGCTGAAGAGCCATCCGCAATACGAGCTGGCCGTGCGGCAGCAAAAAGGATTCGGCTCGATGATGAGCTTCGAACTCGAGTCGCGCGAGGCGGCGGGGCGGTTCCTGGCGGCGATCAAGCTGTTTTTAAGCGCCGAGTCGCTGGGCGGGGTGGAGTCGCTGGCTTCGCACTCGGCGACCACCACGCACGGCTCGGTGAGCGAGGAAGTGCGGCAGTCAATGGGCATTACGCAGGGGCGGATACGGCTGTCGGTCGGGATCGAGGACAAGGACGACCTGATCGCGGACCTGGAGCAGGCGCTTCTGGCGGTGTAATTACCTTTGCCCTGCTGATTTGGCCAGTTCCAATCAATCGGAAAGAGCCCCAGGCGGACCGCAAACTCACGGAACAACGCGTCATACTCTCGAAAAGGCATGTACAACATGCCGGCCAAGTCGCTTGCCGTAGTAATCCGATCCCGTTTTGCGCCGATCGGGATGGTTCGTTTGTTCTCGTAGTTGAAGCAGAAGTGAGGTTTGCCTAGCGTAATGGCAGCACCAATCTCGATCGGATCTGACTTGGGCCGGGATCTCGGAGAGTGCGCTCATTTTTGATAGTTTCGCAACGAAAGGGGGCCGTCGCAAGAAGAACGATATTCAATTCAGTTAGCGGAGCGGCGGGCAGCCGCGTCCCACAGCAGGGCGTCGAGATAGCATAAGACCAGCTTCTTCAGGTTCAGGGTATTGGTTTCGGCAATGGCGTCCCGCGTCCCTTGATCGTTGCGCTCATGAGACTCGATCCATGCCAGCAGGCTGCGCTCGCGGTTGTTCTCTCCAAGCAGCGCCTGGCGGATTTCATTGCGAAGGGGCAGCTCCGAGGCAAGTCTCTCCATGGACTGGCGCATCATCGCGGGCAGCAGGCTGAACATCCCCAGCAAGTACTGCTCGTTGGGATCCAGACCGCAGTGCTTGGCGGCCAGTTCGCAGAAGCGCGCCCGCACCAGAGCCATGTGCAGAATCTCCGGCGGTTCCCCGGTGTTGGACTCGCTGCAAATGGCCAGGGTGGCAATGCGGCGGAAGGTGGTTTCGCCAACCAGCATGATCGCCGATTCGATGGAGCGGACCTCCTGGCGGATGGCGTAAAGCGGGGAGTTGACCAGGCGAAGCAGGCGGTAGGTCAGCGAGGCGTCGCGCAACACCAACGGGCCTATCTTCTTCAGGTCCAGGGGGTCGTTATGCAGTTGGCGCAGAATGTCCAGGTGAACCAAGCGGTTGGCCGGTACCTTCGAGTTTTTAATCAGCTCCGGGTGGCAGAAGTAATACCCCTCAAAGAGAGTGAATCCCGCCGCGGAAGCCCGGCGGTAATCCTCTTGCGTCTCGACCTTATCGGCCATCATCGCGGTCGAGGTGCCGTGCAGCCTCCGCCGCAAGCGCTGGCACCCGTCTGCGTCGAGGCGATCGAGATCGGTCTTGACGTACTCGACCAAATCGAACAAGGGATGAGGCATCGAATTCCAGCAAAAGTCGACCAGCGCGAACCTGAAGCCGGTCTGCTTCAACTCGCGGCACGCTGCGGCCAGCGCAGGCGACACCTCCAGGTCCGCAGAGATCTCCAGAACTGTCATGGCCGGCGGCAACACCGCCACCAGTTGCTCCGTGAGCGCCTCCGCGGTGCAGTTCACAAAGGCGGGCAGGCCGTTGGTGAACCGTTCAATCCCAAAGAGCACTGCATCGTCCAGAATGGTGCGCATGGCGCGAACCTCATCCCCTTCCATGACAGCTTCGGGATTCATCTGGAAGTGCAATTCGTATGCATGCACGCGGTGGTTTTCGTCGAGGATGGGCTGGCGCGCGATATAGCGCATTTCCTCGGCGCCCTTTTGCGGTCCGGCCTCTGGGCTTTTCACCGGCGCGGCGATTGTGGCCATTTGCAGCATTCTGTCTAGTTATCGGCTCAACTGGGCCTGACTTGAAAGCCCCTCTGCGCTATCCCGTGGAACATGTTTCGGGAGCTCGCTAACGCACCCATGCGCACCCCTGGATTTTGAGGCCCCTGCAAATCCTTTACTCTGGAAGAGACGTCCCAACGCGTCCCGGGCCTCCCTCAACCCGATTACCAAGGAGCAGTTCTGGCTTCCGCCGCAACACTCTCATTCCATGACACATGGCGGCCTCGCGCTAATCCCTGGGCCATCGCTGTCACGGTCACGCTGGCCACCTTCATGGAGGCCCTCGACAGCTCCATCGCCAACGTCGCCATGCCGCACATCGGCGGCTCGCTCTCGGCCAGTCGCGATGAAGCCACTTGGGTGCTTACCAGCTACTTGGTCGCCAACGCCATGGTCCTGCCCATCAGCGGCTGGATCGCCAACCGCATGGGCCGCAAGCGGTTTTACATGACCTGCGTCTTGCTCTTCACCACCGCCTCGCTGCTCTGCGGCCTGGCGCCCTCCCTGGGCATGCTGGTCTTCTTCCGCGTCTGCCAAGGCGCGGCCGGCGGCGGCCTGCAGCCCAGCGAGCAGTCCATCCTGGCCGACACCTTCTCCCCGCAGAAACGTTCCATGGCCTTTGCTATCTATGGCATGGCCGTAGTCATGGCCCCGGTCCTCGGACCCACCGTCGGCGGCTGGATCGTCGACAACTACTCCTGGCGCTGGATCTTCTTCCTCAACATCCCGGTGGGCATGGTCTCCCTTTACCTCACCAACCGCCTGGTCGAGGACCCGCCCTATCTCGCCCAAATCCGCAAGCGCCGCATCGGCATCGACTATTGGGGCCTCGGCCTGCTCGTGGTCGCCATCGGCGCCCTCCAGGTCATGCTCGACAAGGGCCAGGAAGAAGATTGGTTCAGCTCCAACTTCATTGCCGCCTGCGCCATCGTCGCCGCCATCGGGCTCACCCTCTTCTTCATCCGCGAGCTCCACGTCGAGCATCCTGTCCTCGACCTGCGCCTCTTCGCCCGCCGCAACGTCGGCATGACCCAGTTCGTCATGTTCATGGTGGGCGTCTCGCTCTACTCCTCCACCGTTCTCATCCCCCAGTTCCTCCAGGAGATCATGGGCTACTCCGCGCGCCAGGCGGGCATGGCCGTCTCCTCCGGCGGATTAGTCCTCATGTTTCTCTTCCCCGTCGCCGGCGCACTCGCGCCCCGCTTCGATCCCCGTCGCCTTGTCGCCATCGGCTTCACCATCACCACCATCGGCCTCTGGCGCATGACCCGGATCGATCTCAACATCCCTTTCACCATGGCTGTCAGTTGGAGAGTGGTCATCGCCCTCGGCCTGCCCTTCCTCTTCATCCCCATCAACACCCTCTGCTACTCGGGCATTCCCCAGGAGAAGTACAACGAGGTCAGCGGCCTCACCGCCCTGATGCGCAACCTGGGCGGCTCGGTCGGCATCAGCTTCATCACCACGCTGCTGGCCCGGCAGAGTCAAAAACATCTGGCCATGCTCGCCGCCCACACAGTCAGCGGCAACCCGCCCTTCGAACAGATGAGGACCGTCCTTGCCGGGGCTTGGATTGAACGCCGCGGCGGTGCCATGCCCGGCGCCTTGCAGCATGCCGGCGCGCAAATCTACTCGATGGCCCAGATCCAGGCCCGCCTGCTCGCCTATGTCGATGTCATCTGGATCATGGCCGCCTGTACCGCCCTGCTGATCCCCATTCCCTTCCTCATGCGCCGCCCCAAGCGCGCCGCCCCCGCGCACACGGGGCACTGAGGTCGGCGAAGAATTCTGGCGGCTGCGGAGGCGGAGGCGAGCTTCAGGGCGGAGTTTCCGGCCGCGCATTTGCGGCGGGATGCGGCGCTTTCCTCGGACGATTGCGGCCGCCATTGGCCAGGTGAGCGGCAAAGTGCCGCAGGCGCAGTTGGCCCTGCCGCCGGTGGATTTGCAGGGGACGGCGTTTCAGTTGCAGGTTTGGCAGGCGTTGCGCGCGATTCCTTGGGGAGGCGCGGAGCTATAGCCAACTGGCGTTGAGTTGTTCGACCTATTCGCCGGCGTGGTATGCCCCTGCTTTGCACCGTATGCGCTCTCACGGTAGCTCTTGAACACTTGATTGACTCTCCGCCAATATCCAGGAATTCGCTCGGTGGGATCTCGTGTTCGGACATTGGCCAAGGTTGATTGAAGGCTTGGTGGCGGTGCAATCCTGTTGGGCTGGGTCAGTGGCTCGCTTTGTCGGCGACGGCCAGGAGGGTTTGGAATTGAGGCGTTTCGGGCTCTTTGTGGACGATGGAGGTTTGGATGTTGTGGAAGCCGGCTTTTTCTAACATGGACTCTAATTCGGATTCGGTGAAGCCTAGCCACTCGTCGGCGTAAAGCTCTCTTGCTTCTTCGAAGCGGTGCTTGGCGAGGTCGAGGATGAGGATGCGGCCGCCGGGGGCGAGGATGCGGTGGGCTTCCGCGATGGCGCGCGCGGGGTGCAGGGCGTGGTGAAGGGATTGGGAGAAGAAGGCGAGATCGACGGTGGAGGAGTCGATGGGGATCTCTTCTATGTCGCCGAGGCGGTATTCGACGTTCTGGACGCCGGCGCGGAGGGCCTGGTCGCGGGCGACCTCGATCATCTTGGCGGAGGTATCGACGGCAATTACACGCACGGCTCTTTGGGAGAGTAAAAGAGCGGAGCTCCCTTCGCCGGCGCCGAGGTCGGCGATGACCATCGGGGGCATGAGGCGGAGAAGGGCTTCGGCGAGCGACTTCCAGGATTTGCCGGGGACGTAGTCCTTGCCCAGACGCCCGGCTACGGAGTCGAAGAAGGTGCGCATCCTGTCCTGGCGTTTCTTTAGGACGAGGCGCATGGCGGCCTGATCGGCTTGGGCTTCGGGGATTTCGGCGGCGGCTTTGGCGAGGATCTCGTCCAAAGGGCTGCTCCGCGCAGCGGGGCGGTAGAGGTTGCTTTTGCCGGTACGGCGGTCTTCGACGAGGCCGGCCTGGCGGAGTTGGGCGAGGTGGGTGGAGATGGTGCTCTGGCCCATGGTGAGAACTTCCTGCAACTCCGCGACGGAGAGTTCCTCGGCGCGCAGCAGCAGGAGGATGCGCAAGCGGTTGGGGTCGGCGACGACGCGCAGGGTTTTTACGATGGACGGCATCTTTCACCCTTGACGGTCTAAGGCGGTTCTGATACATATCAACATATCACGATTTGACGATAAAAGGAGAGCGGCATGGCGACTGTGGCAGCGGAAACGACGGAATTGGCGTACAAGGTGGCGGACTTGGGGTTGGCGGACTGGGGACGGAAGGAGATCGCCATTGCCGAGCAGGAGATGCCGGGATTGATGGCGATCCGCAACAAGCATGCGGCGGCCAAGCCTCTGGGGGGGGTGCGGATCACCGGTTCGCTGCACATGACGATTCAGACGGCGGTCTTAATAGAGACGCTGACCAGCCTGGGCGCGGAGGTGCGATGGGCGAGCTGCAATATCTTCTCGACTCAGGATCATGCGGCGGCGGCTATCGCGGCGACCGGCGTTCCCGTGTTTGCATGGAAGGGCGAATCGCTGGAGGAGTACTGGTGGTGCACCTACCAGGCTATGCAGCACAAGGGCGGCAAGGGGCCGCAGCTGGTGGTGGACGACGGCGGGGATGCGACGCTGCTGATCCACAAAGGCTATGAACTGGAAGAGGGTAACAAATGGGCGTACGGGCCAGCGGAGAGCCACGAGGAGCAGGTGATCAAGGACCTGCTGAAGAAGGTGCATGCTGAGGACCCGGAGCACTGGCATAAGGTGGCGAAGGAGTGGCGCGGGGTATCCGAGGAAACCACCACGGGCGTGCACCGGCTCTACAAGATGATGGAGCAGGGCAAGCTGCTGGTGCCTGCGATCAACGTGAACGACTCTGTGACTAAATCCAAGTTCGACAACCTGTACGGCTGCCGCGAGTCGCTTGCCGACGGGATCAAGCGGGCCACGGATGTGATGGTCGCGGGCAAGGTGGCGGTGATCTGCGGTTACGGGGATGTGGGCAAGGGGTCTTCGCACTCGCTCAGAGGGATGGGCGCGCGGGTTATTGTTACGGAAGTTGACCCGATCAACGCGCTGCAGGCGGCGATGGAAGGCTTCGAGGTGACCACAGTCGAGGAGACCTTGGGTCGCGGCGACATCTACGTGACCTGCACGGGGAACGTGGACATCGTCACGCTCGAGCACATGAAGAAGATGAAGGACCAGGCGATCGTGTGCAACATCGGGCACTTCGACAACGAGATCCAGATGGACCGGCTGACAAGGGAGCCGGGCGTCGAGAAGCTGAACATCAAGCCGCAGGTGGATAAGTACACGTTTCCGGACGGGCACGCGATTTTTGTGCTGGCCGAAGGGCGACTGGTCAACCTGGGGTGCGCAACCGGACATCCGAGCTTTGTGATGAGCAATAGCTTCGCCAACCAGACTCTTGCGCAACTGGACCTGTGGGAGAAGCGGGACAGTTACAAGGTGGGCGTGTATGTGCTGCCCAAGCACCTGGATGAGGAAGTGGCGCGGCTGCATCTGGAAAAAATAGGAGTCAAGCTGACGACGCTGAGCAAGAAGCAGGCGGATTACCTGGGCGTGCCGGTGGAAGGACCATATAAGGCGGAGAACTACAGGTACTGAGGTCTTGCAGTAGAGCAGTAAGTTAGAGTCGCTTCGCGAGTTAGCAAGTTAGCGGGTTCCGTGGGGCTCCGCCGGCTTGGGCTTCACCGATGGGATGGCGTGACAGGTCGCCAGATCGAGATCTGTCACGCCCGGTACCCGGTTCTTCAGCGGTTTCTTTGGGGTCCCAGAATGGATTTGACGCTTAGTTTTTCTTTCGAGCTCTTTCCCCCGCGCACACCGGAAGGCGTGGCGAAGCTGCCAGCGGTGATTGGCCAGCTTGCGGCGGTGCGTCCGGATTATTTCTCGATTACGTACGGGGCCGGCGGGTCGAACCAGGACGGCACCTACGAGACGCTGGTGACGGTGGTCAAGCACGCCGGCGTCGAGGCCGCGCCGCACCTGACCTGCGTGGGATCGACGCGCGCCCACATTGCCGAACTGCTGAAGCGCTACCGGGAAGCGGGTGCAAAGCGCGTTGTGGCTTTGCGTGGCGACCTGCCGGCCACGGCAATGAGCCCCTCGGCGCCGGGCGATTTCCACTACGCCAATGAGTTGGTGACTTTCATCCGCGAGACCCACCGGGACGAGTTCAAGATCGAGGTAGCGGCGTACCCGGAGATGCACCCGCAGGCGCTTAGCCCCGGTGCGGACTTCGAGCACTTCCGGCGCAAAGTGGAAGCCGGCGCGGACGCGGCACTGACCCAACTGTTCTATAACGCCGATGCCTACTTCGACTTCATGGAACGCTGCGGCAAAGCTGGGATCGCGATCCCGGTGGTGCCGGGCATCATGCCCATCACCGGGTACGCCAACACCGTACGCTTCTGCGCCGGCTGCGGGGCCGACCTGCCCCGCTGGGTGCGGCTGCGCCTGGAAGAGCTTCAGGACGACAAGCCCGCCCTGCTCGACTTCGGCGTGGACGTGGTGACGCGGCTCTGTGAAACGCTGCTCAAGAACGGTGCTCCGGGCCTGCACTTCTACACCATCAACCAGGCCGATCCGACGCTGAGGCTGTGGAAGAATCTGGGGCTGCGGGCGCACGTGTAAGCAAGGCTGGGGCATAAACCGATACCCATGTCTAGTGAAGTTGGAAGAGCAAAAGCTCCGGCTGCGGCCGGGGCTTCTGCTGTCCTGGCCGGAGAATGAGGGCGGGACTGCCTTAGTATTGTGGTGTTCCGCGGAGTCTGGCAGGCGCGCGAGAATCCGATGGATTCGAGGTTCTGGAACATTCCCTGGAGAAGAGACAAGTCATGTTAGAGTACTGGATTCACATTTCGCCCCTGGGTACCTTCCTGGCAACCGTCGCCTGGATTCTGATCGGCTTGCCGACGGTGATCGCCGCCTCCTATCAATCATGGAAGGCGCGTCAGGAGGCGCGGGCCGTGCGCGAGGGAAGGCTGCACAGCGCGAACTGCCTGGAGTTTGTGGCCGGGGATGGGAGCTGCATCAACCTGGTGCCGCTGGAGACGCTGCACAGTCTTCCCAAGACCGGAGACGTGGTTCTTTTGCCGGGCCACGGAATCGGCCAAGGAGAGGAATTTCGCCCTGGCGCTTATCTGGTGGGGGGCATTGAATACATTTACGCCCATGCGGAGTACAAGGGGAGCCGGCCGCATGAGGCGCGGCTGACCAAGGCGGTGGCGCAGGTGACGTCGCTGAATCCGGTGCTGCTGGCCGAAGAGGCCTGAGCGGGCAGGCGAGTCGTCGGGCCGGCGAAACGGAATCGGCAACGGTGGGAGCCTGCAACCGGGAGCCTGCCAGATCGAAAGGGTCGAGCATATGTACTCGCGTCCGTATACCAAGACGGAGCGGCAGGCGCGACTGACCAAGGCGGTGGCGCATCTCAGCTCGCTGTACCGGGGCCGAGAGTGCGCGAAGCCCGGATCGCCGGCGAGCTTCTCCTGTCGACTGTTGGGCATTGCTTCCCATGGATGAAGGTGCGGGCCGAGATGCGCTCTCTCGATTGCTTTGACGCGCGCGTGCCTGGTGGGTTCATAATGGCTTGAAGATCAAGATTCAACCGGGGGAAGACATGACAATTGAGAAGCTGCGGGATTCTCTCAAGCGGTTCAACGTGCTGTTTATCGGCTCCTCGATCCTGATGGTTGGAGTGGGAGCCCTGGCCATTGTGTTGCCTTTGGCGGCAGGGATCGGCGTATCGATTTTTGTGAGCTGGCTCATCATCCTCACCGGAGTCGCGCACCTGGTCTATGCCTTTGCGGCAAAGGACGTAGGCGGGTTCGCTTGGCGTTTACTGCTGGGCATTGTCTATGTCGCAGGCGGCGTGTATCTGGCCTTTCACGCCCGCCTCAGCCTGGTATCTCTCACCCTGGTGCTGGCGATCATTCTGCTGGTGGAGGGCGTGATGCAGATCCTCGCCTACTTCAGCTTGCGCGTGCTGCCCGGCTCGCGATGGATCCTGTTCGACGGGATCGTCACGCTTCTGCTGGGTTTGATGATCTGGCTCAGCTGGCCTTCCGGTTCGGCCTGGGCGATCGGTACGCTGGTGGGCATCAACTTCCTGTTGAGCGGGGTGACGCGGCTGGGCTACGCGGCAACAGCCGGAAAAGTCTTAGGCTGATGAACGCGTTCCGGCGCGCCGGAATTGCTAGCCTTGTTTGCGGTTTTTGCGGTTGACCAAGCGTTGGTAGAGGCCCCAGAACGAGCTGTGGACGAGGCGCGTTTGCTCGGCTTTGAGGGCCTGGTAGGAACGCTCGACGTAGCCGTCGAACTCGGGAGGCCAGCCAATGGTGGAGCGGCGCTCGGAGTAGTCTCCTTCGGACCACTGGGCCAGGACCGCCTTGTAGCCGACCACATGAGTGACAAAGTCGAGCAGGCATTGGGGCATTTGCTCTTCGACGACCAGGTAGGCCTTCTCGATGATGATCTTTTCCCGGACGTCGTTGAGGGGCATGAAGATGGTGGTCATCCAAAGCGCCCATTCCTTGAGATCCTCGTCGCGGATGGGGTGGCACTGGGTCTTGCCTTGCTTTTGGAGCAGGGAGCGGTAGGCGATATTGCCGGCCTGGGAGGCAACATAGAGCGGGCCATAGAACTCATTGAGGCGCTTGTTGACCAGGCGGAGCTTGTCGCGGCGACGGGCTAACGTGCGGGCGCTGAAAAATGTGACCAGGTAGCCGGCAAAGGCGAGGACCACGGTCAGAATGGCGGCGTTCTGCAGGAAGCTTGCAGGAGAAAGCGTGGAGAGGTCGGGAGATTGCATCGGGGACGAGTATACGCGCTTGCGGCGCAGCAAGTAAGCGGATCGGCAAGTCGGGGAGTGGGCGGGGCGATTCTCCGGCTAGTTTACGTCGTTGGCGGCGAAGACTTCGACGGGGGGATTGGAGGTGAGCTGGGTATCCACGATCAGGACGGTGCGGACTTCGCCTCCGGTGAGAGCGATGGCGGTCGAGGTGTAATTGGGAGTGGTGACGCCAGTGGGGGTGATGACCATGGTGACGGTCTGGGAGGTGAAGCTGATGTAGCCGGCGGTGGCGCCGACCGGGAGCGCTGTGACGATGGGAATGGTGTTGGCCAGCGTGATTCCGCTGGGGATCATGTAGACGTCGACGGCGCCGGTTTTGGGCGCTTGATTGAGGAAGCGAAAGTCGGAGTGTCCGCTGGCTGCGGCGATCTGCTGGTCCTCGAGGATAGTGACTTCAAAACTGGTGGGCGCGGCGCCGTTGTCGGTAAGAAAGACCGAGTGCTGATGGCCGGGAAGCAGCGTGCCGTTGGTGGTGACCAGGGCCGCGCCGCCGGTAGCGGCGGTTATTTTGATGAGAGCGTCTGTGGACGCGGGGAGCGCGCCGTATGGTGTGATGCTTCCCTGGCCGATGTTGCCGGCAATGAGGGTGCCTTCGACGGTGACATTCACGGCGGGAGCAATGTAGGAGGCGTCGATAACGCGGACCAGGCTGGGCTGCGTGTAACCGGCCACGTTCTCGCAGGCGGTGAGCGCGAGGGCGAGGACCAGAGAGGCTGCGGCCGCGATGGCCAGGTTGGGTAGCGTCAGCCGCCCAGGTTCATTCGGAGTTGTCTTCAGAACCTGCATCTTGTTGAAAGTTCTGCCACGCCTCACCCCCATAGTACAAGGGGGGCGGGAAGAGTTTGCGACTTTTTGACCCGCGCGAGGGTATTGGGACTCAAGCTGGGAACGACGCAGAAATGGGACAATGGCCGGAAAAGTCACATTCCCGCATGAAGCCGCCCAAAGGCGTGGGCCAGCATGAGCGACATGCACAGGATCCCCGCCCCGAGCAAGAGCGCATGCCGGGTGTTGCGCAAATTGAAACTGCCGACGCGGCAGACAAGCAAATATCCGGCGGCAAGGTTGAAGAGGCCCCATAGGACATTGACCGTCGGGGAAGACAAGCCTACTCCCGGCGGCGAAGCGAAGGGACTCTGGAAGGCGTTCCCCGAGATTCCATGGATGAGATGGGGCAGGGTGTTGGCGAGGAATGCGCCCCCGAAGAAGTAGGCAATGTAGTGATACCAGCGCATGATGGCTCCCTTCCTGATTTCGCAGGCAATGGTAGCAGGTTTTCTAGCTGGTCCCCAGATAAATGAAGCGGGCGAGGAACAGGGCGGCGAGGATGTAAAGGAGCCAGTCCTGGCGGCGGAGTTTGCCGGTCGCTAGATGGAGGACGGCCCACGAGATGATGCCGAAACCCAAGCCGTTGGCGATGGAGTAGGTGAGCGGGATGAGAACCAGGGTGAGAAAGGCGGGTACGGCGATCAGAGGATCGTGCCAGCGAATCTCGGTGATGGTGGCGAGCATGAGGGAGCCGACAAGGATGAGGGCGGGGGCGGTGGCTGCGGCGGGGACGATGCCGGCAAAGGGCGCCGCGCCGATGGCGCCGAGGAAGAGCAAGCCGGTGACGATGGCGGTGACACCGGAGCGGCCGCCGGCGGCCACTCCCGCGGTGGATTCGACGTAACTGGTGACGGTGGAAGTTCCGGTGAGGGAGCCGAAGACGGTGGCTGCGGCGTCGGCGAACAGGATGCGGTTGAGGCGGGGAATGGAGTGGTCGGCGGCGATGAGGCCGGCGCGCTTGGTGACGGCGACCAGAGTGCCAAGGTTGTCGAAGAGGTCGACGAAGAAGAAGACGAAGACGATTTCGAGCAGGCCCTTGTTGAGTGCGCCGCGGATGTTCAATTGGAGGGCGGTGGCGGCGATGGAGTGAAGGCCGCCCGGGGCTGCGGTCCAATGGACGAGGCCGAGGGCCCAGGCGATGGCGGTGACGGTGAGGACGCCGATGAGGATGGCGCCGCGGACTTTTCTGACTTCAAGGGCGACCATGAGAATGAGGCCGAAGATGGCCAGGGCGGCGGTGGGGTTGCGGATGTTGCCCAGGCCGACGAGAGTTGCCGGGTCGCCGACCACCAGGCCTGAGTTGCGAAAGCCGATGAAGGCGATGAACAGACCGATGCCGCTGGCGACGGCAGCGTAGAGCTCATGAGGGATGGAGCGGAGGATCATCTGGCGGATGCCGGCGGCGGTGAGCGCGAGAAAGACGACGCCGGAGAGGAAGACCGCGCCGAGGGCGGTTTGCCAGGGGATGTGCATCTTGAGGCAGACGGTGTAGGTGAAGTAGGCGTTGAGGCCCATGCCCGGAGCAAGCGCGATGGGATAGCGCGCGACCGTGCCCATGAGGATGGAGCCGAAGGCGGCGGAAAGGCAGGTGGCGGCGGTGACGGCGGCCAGAGGCATGCCGGAGGCGGAGAGAATGGCGGGGTTGACCAGGACGATGTAGGCCATGGTCAGGAAGGTGGTGACGCCGGCCAGTATCTCTGTGCGCCAGTTGGTGCCGAGATGGGCGAATTCAAAATAGTCTTCTATTCTCTTGAGCATCGGCTGGTGCTTTTAGAAGAGCATACATGCAGTTTCGCACGGTTGAGTTGACGGCTTTGTGGAAACTGGCATTTGCGATGCTGCCTACCGGGGAGTTGAGGTTGAGGTTGAGGCGGCGGTTCAATCGGGAACGCTGATGGAGGTCGAATGCGATGGCGGCTGCGAAGCAGTATCGTAGCGGAGTGATGGCTTCGATTCACGAGACGGCAAAGGGGCTGCACGCCGCCGGAGTGATGGACAAGCGGTCGATGCGGGAGTTCGATGAGCTTTGCCTGACTCCCGTGCGAACTCTTGCGCCGGAGGAGATTCGGGCGCTGCGTTTGCGCGAGAAGGCCAGCAAGGCGCTGTTTGCGCGGCCTCTGAATGTGACGACGGGGCTGGTGAGCCAATGGGAGCGGAGGAAAAGAGCCCGCAAGGGGTCTCGCTGAAGCCGCTGACGCTGGTTGCGCAGAAGGGGTTGGCGACGGTCGCGTGAGGGGCCTGTTTTGACATCCTTCGCCAGAGAGAAGCGAAGGATGGAGCACCCGGCCACATGCCTTCTCAGTTAGAATCGTTCAGTGCGAGACCGGTACGCATGGGGTGGCCGCCTTGTGCTTCGCAGAGAAGAGGGGAGGGATGTTTCTCAATGAGCGAGATGGCACTTTTCGAAGAACGGCCGGTGCGCCGGATCTTTCACAATGAGGAGTGGTGGTTTGTGCTCACCGACATCGTCGGCGCGCTGACAGACTCTCCCGCTCCCTCTGACTATCTGAAAAAGCTGCGCCGCCGCGACCCCTCTCTGGCCGAGGCCTTCAAAGGGGGGGACAATTTGTCCCCCCCTTGCGCTTCCCTTTGAAACGGAGGGGGGAATACAAAGGCTCCAGTGCTGGAGCGTCCCTGGAGTTCTCCGGCTGATCCAGTCCATCCCTTCTCCCAAGGCGGAGCCGTTCAAGCGTTCGCTTGCGAAGGTGGGCTATGAACGCTTGCGGGAGATCGCCGATCCGGCTTTGGCGCTGGAGCGGACCAGGGAAAATTGGCTCAAGCTGGGCCGCAGCGAAAAGTGGATCACCCAGCGCATGACCGGACAGGAGACACGCAACAAACTGACCGACTATTGGGCCTCTCACGAGGTAAAGCAGGGGCAGGAATTCGCCATCCTCACCAATATCATTCACGAAGAATGGTCCGGCGTCGCGGTGAAAGAGCATAAGGACCTGAAGGGGCTTGAAAACCAGAATCTTCGCGATCACATGAACGAGGCCGAACTCATCTTCACGGCCCTGGCCGAGCTTTCCACGCGCTAGATCGCGGAGACCGAGGCGGCGGTGGGACTGCCCGCCAACAAGAAAGCCGCAAAGACCGGCGGCGGGATTGCCCATCGCGCCCGAGTGGAACTTGAAGGCATGACCGGCCGCAAGGTGGTGACCGGCGAGAACTATCTGCCGCAGGGAAAGGCGAAGAAGGGCCTTAAGCCTTGAGACACGTGCGGTGGGGCCAGCGGCCTGTGGCATGGAGAGCGAACGGTCTCGGCTTCCCATCCTTATTGGTGGGGACTCAAAGGTGGGAACCGGGCACCCAGGTTTATGGTTGATCAGACATGGGCCACGCCCAGTCATTGACCACCTCAGCTGGCGCCAAGCCACTCATCGAGCGGCATGTGAGGGCAGTAGGGACGCGTTCCGGACCGCTCACCGGAAAATGCGCCGCGACTCAAGTGCGCCAGTGGTCCCCCCAGCAATTAAACTTCATAAGGAATGCCCCCAACCGATCCGTTTGCGCCCCAGCTCGGCCTCACTTTCGAGGAACCCCGCCACACCCGCCGCATCTGGCCGGTGCGCGAGCTGGTCGGCCAGGTCCGCGAGCTCATCGAGCAGGAGTACGGCGACGTCTGGGTCGAAGGGGAAATCTCCAACTTCCGCCCCGCCCCCTCCGGCCACGTCTATTTCACTCTCAAGGACGCCGACGCCCAGCTTCCCATCGTCCTCTTCCGCCGCCAGGCCATGCTTCTGCGCTTTCGCCCCGAGGATGGCCTCCATGTCCTGGTCCGCGGCCGGCTCAGCGTCTACGAGCAGCGCGGCCAGATGCAGTTGGTGGCTGAAACCATGGAGCCGGTCGGCGCGGGCTCCCTTCAATTGGCCTTCGAGCAGCTCAAGGAGCGCCTCAAAGGCGAAGGCCTCTTCGACGCCGCGCGCAAGCGTCCCTTGCCCGCCTTTCCCCGCACCGTTGGCATCGTCACTTCGCCCAGCGGCGCCGTCATTCGCGACTTTCTCAACATCGTCGCCCGCCGCCACTCCGGCCTCAGCGTCCTCGTCGTCCCCGTCCCCGTGCAAGGCGACCAGGCCCCCGCCGAGATCGAATCCGCACTCGCCGCTCTCAACCTGTCGGGCTTGGTCGATGTCGTCGTTCTGGCCCGCGGCGGCGGATCGCTCGAGGATCTGGCCGCCTTCAACAGCGAACGCGTCGCCCGCGCCATCGCCGCCTCCCGCCTGCCCGTGGTCTCCGCCATCGGCCACGAAACCGACTTCACCATCGCCGACTTCGCCGCCGACCTCCGCGCTCCCACCCCCTCCTCCGCCGCCGAGCTCATCACCGAGGCCCAGCACAAGATCGCCGAGCATCTTGCCACTCAGTCCCACCGCCTGGAGCGTGCGGCGCGCTTCCAGCTCTTGCAGGCCCGCCAGCGTCTGACCCGCCTGCCCGTCAGCCGCGCCGAGTCCCGTGTCTCCACGCTCCTGCATCGCCTCACCCAGCGCCTCGACGACCTCGCCTTCCGCCAGGAATCCGCCCTCAACAGCCAGCTCCGCCACCGCCAGACCCACCTCGCCGAGCTCGCCGCCGCCGTCCTCCGCCACGATCCCCGCCAGGGCCTTGCCCAGGCTCGCGAACGCCTCGCCGCCTGCCGCACCCGCCTCGACCGCTCTGTCGAACGCCTCTTCCACGCCTCCGCCTCCACCCACGGAGCCCTCGACGCGCGCCTCCACTCCCTCTCGCCCCTCGCCGTCCTCGACCGCGGCTATGCCCTGGTCCTTACCGCCGAAGGCAGCCTCGTCCGCTCCGCTGCCCAGCTCGCCGCCGGCGACCGGCTCACCACCCGCCTTTGCGACGGCGTATTCACCAGCCGCGTCGAAGCCGCCGCAACCCATCTGCCGGCTTCCCACAATAGAATCAAGAATTGAGACCATGACCCAAGCACGTGTACGCAATCTCTTCGGCACCGACGGCATTCGCGGTATCGCCGGCGAATCCCCTCTCGACCCAACCACCGTCTTCGCCACCGGCCTGGCCCTCGGACACTCCTTGCCGGGCATCAAAGCGAAGGTGAACGGGAGTCAACCCAAGGTCATCCTCGGGCGCGACACCCGCGAGTCCAGCCTCTGGATTGCAGCCACCCTCGCTGCCGGCCTGCGCGAAACCGGCGTTCGCGTCGAAAGCGCCGGTATTGTGCCCACCCCCGCCGTTGCCTTCCTGGCCCACACCCATGGATTTCAGGCCGGCGTGGTCATCTCCGCCTCCCACAACCCGTGGCGCGACAACGGCATCAAGCTCTTTGGCAGCGATGGATTCAAGCTCCCCGACCGGGTCGAACTGGCCATGGAAGACGAAATCCTCCGCCACGCCTCCCAAATCGCCGCCCCCGACCCGGCTTCCCTCCCCCCCATCGAAGACAACCCTGCCCTGCAGGCCGACTACATCCAATTCCTGATTGACTCCGTTCCCGGCCTTCGACTCCTCAGCCTCTCGGGGCAAGCCCTCCGCATCGTAGCCGATTGCGCCAATGGCGCTGCGGCGGCCGTCGCGCCTCAGCTCTTCCGCCGTCTAGGCGGGGATGTCACCCTGCTCCACATCGCGCCCAACGGCCGCAACATCAATGACGGTTGCGGCGCCCTCCATCCAGCCTTCGTGGCCGGCGAAGTGGCGGCGCGCGGCGCGGATCTGGGCCTCACCTTTGATGGCGACGCCGACCGCTGCATGTTGGCCGGCGCAAAGAACAACGTCATCAACGGCGATGCCATTCTGCTCATGGCCGCCCGCGACCTCAAGGCGCGCGGCATGTTGACGGGAGACCTGGTCGTGGCCACAACCATGTCCAACATGGGCCTGGAGGCGGCGCTCAACCGCAGCGGCATCCGCATGTTGCGCGCGCCGGTGGGCGACCGCTACGTCCTGGAACAGATGCTTGCGCACAACGCCGCGCTGGGCGGCGAGCAATCGGGCCACATTCTGCTGCCTCATCTGGCCACCACCGGCGACGGCCTGCTCACCGCAGTGGTCGTCCTCGACCTCATCGCCCGCACCGGCAAGAGTATCGAGGAGCTGACCGCAGATCTGAAGGTCTTTCCCCAGGTCATCGTCAACGTGAAGGTGCGCGAGAAGAAGCCCCTCGAATCCATCCCTTCAATAGCAGCTACAATCCGCGCCGCCGAAGCGGAGTTGAAGGACTCCGGCCGCGTAGTCATCCGCTATAGCGGCACCGAACCCCTCGCCCGGGTCATGATCGAAGCCGAAAGCGAAGACGCCATGCAGAGACATGCGGAAGGGATTGCGAAGGCGATTCGGGCGGAGCTGGGGGTCTGAAATTGGCTATTCGTTCACTCGAACTCAAGAAGTTTCTTTATGAGAATATCGAGCCGCTCGAAGACGCCATTTATGGTAAACGCTACAGAGCCGCGGCTCGTCTGACCGACGGAACATATCTGCCGTGCGTCGTTTTTCAAAGCCAGAAACGTCAGGTCGAGCTCGCACTCCGCCGCTTTAAGCAGCTGGTCTCCAGCCAAAGGGAATACAAGCATGTCGTCGCCAGCTTCGTCTCGAAAGGTTCGCGCCTTGCGGACTGGACAATTGAATCGGTTGAGCGTTCCACTTATGCTTGGCCGGTAGATCTACTCCGAACCATCCACGGAGAGACGGCAATGAGTTGGACCTCCTTCGTGACCGAGATGCGCGATGGCTCTTTCCACTCGTTCGGAACCACGTTCCTAATTGAGTTTTTCGATTTACCCGATGGATACTCCTGCGACGATATCAAGAACATTCAGAGCGGGATGGTCTATTCCCCGGCAAGAGGCCTCACACCATACTCTCTGGATGCGCTAAAAGATGCCAGGGTCTACAGAGAACGGCCATTCTTCACATGCTATCTGGACTATTTGGAATAAACTCCGTGTACCCCAAGCCTCATTTTTGAATCTTGGAAACCACAATCGCCAATCCGCGCCCCTTCCGCAACGCTACGAATCGAAAAGCGCGCGATACTGTGCGTCCGTTATCCCAATGTGCTTAAGGATGGTGTGGAGCGTCGTTCTCTTCACTTCTTTATGGTTGGGAATGGAAATAATGTTCTCATGATGGGGATGGGTCATCACGATATGATTCCCGTCGCGGCGAAGAATCCAGCCGAACTTTTCGAATGTCTTCTGATGCTCTTTCCCGCTGGCCAGTGGAAGATCGGAGAGGCCCATGGGTCACGCTACTTGCAAATCCAGGCCGGGAATTGCCTTTACGGTGATGGTTTGCTGCGAGGAGATTCCAACATAGGAAGTGGAAATGGAGCGGTGACTGGCTGCCTCGCGAACACAATCCTCAAACATGACGCTCAAACACGCGCGCACCGCGTCCCGGATGTTGGCTTCCGCCTCCTCCAGCGTATCTCCTTCGGATACACAGCCCGGAATCTCCAGGCATTCTGCCACAAAGACCCTCTCTTCCGGAACTTCCCGGAACACCAGCGTAAAGGTCATGTCCGGAGAGCTGTCTTCGCCCTTCGGAATATCTGAAATCTGGCTCGTGGCACTCATGGCGGCGCTCCTCACGCTCAGGGCTGGAAAGTGAGTTCCAGACCCCATGGCTCGATGGCTCGATCATACCACTGAGGCGAATTCCCAGCGCAGACCGGCTGGCTACAAATCCCGCCAATTGGGCCCGAATCCCAAGTCGGCAACCAGCGGAACGTTCAGCTTCACCACGCCCTCCATCTCGGCGCGCACTAACTCCTCGGTCTCGGCAGCCTCATCGGTCGGAACCTCGAACAACAATTCGTCATGCACCTGCAGAACCATCCGCGTCTTCAACCCAAGTTCAAGCAGCGTGCGGTCGATGGCGATCATGGCCAGCTTGATGAGGTCGGCTGCAGTCCCTTGCAGCGGCGTGTTGATGGCGGTGCGCTCGGCGAAGCCGCGCTGGTTGGGGTTGCGGCTTTCGATGTCGGGAATCGGCCTCACCCGTCCGAACATGGTGCGCACGCTGCCCTCGCGGCGCGTCTGCTCCAACGTCTTTTCAATGAATTCCTTTACCCCCGCATAGCGCGCGAAGTAACGCTCGATGTACGCGCGCGCCTCCTGCTGCGGGATGCCCAACTGCGCGGCCAGTCCGAAGGGCGAGATGCCGTAGACAATTCCAAAATTGACGGCCTTGGCACGGTTGCGCGTCTCCTTGTCCATGGTCCCGGCCGGCACGCCGAAGACCTCGCTGGCGGTGAGCGTGTGAATGTCCTCGTTGTTGCGGTAAGCGCGCACCAGCAGCGGATCGCCACTAAAGTGCGCCAGCAGGCGCAGCTCGATCTGCGAATAGTCCGCGGACAGCAGTTGCGTTCCCGGCGCTGCAGTGAAGGCGGCGCGAATCTCGCGGCCTAGTTCGGTGCGGATGGGAATGTTCTGCAGATTCGGATTGACGGACGAGAGGCGTCCGGTGGCCGTGGCCGCCGCTTGAAACGTGGTGTGGACGCGCGAATCGGAATCGGCCAGCAACGGCAGCGCGTCGATGTAATTCGATTTGAGCTTGGAGAGATGGCGGTATTCGAGCACCAGCCGGGGCACGTCGTGCTTCTCCGCCAGTGTTTCCAGCACGTCCTGCGCGGTGGAGACGGCCTTCGATTTGCCCCGGCTGGCCGGAGCGGGCAATCCCAAATGTGTAAAGAGCACCTCGCCGAGCTGCTTAGGCGAGTTGATGTTGAAGCGGCGTCCGGAAAGCTCGAAGATGCGTTCCCCTACCCGCTCCAGCTCTTGAGCGAAGCGTTTCGATAGCCCATCGAGCACGGCGGTGTCGATGCGCACGCCCGCCTGTTCCATGCGGAAGAGCACCGGGGCAAGCGGCAGGTCGATCTCCCGATAAACGCGCTCCACGCCCGCCTTCCCGACCTCCGCCTTCAGCGCGGGAAGCAATGCTTGAATGGCAGCGGCGCCCGCGGCCAGCGTCGACGGCGTCGCCTGGCCATTGCGCGCCGCCACATCGGCAAGCGATTGCGTTGCGTGGGTTGGGTTCAGCGCGTAGGAGAGCAGCATGGTGTCGTCCACTTCGCCGCGCAACGCGACGCCCTGCGCGGCAAGCCCGTGAAGCGCCGACTTCCAGTCGTGGGTTCTCTTGGAGACGGCGGCGTCTTCAAGCAGCGCGCGCAACTCGGGGGTAAGCCCGAGGCGCAGGGCGAGAGCAGGCTCTGCGCAGACGCCCATGCTGAAACTGGCTTTCTTGTCGGCGGCATCGGCGGCATCGAGCAACGAAAGCGGCCGTGGCGCATCGTCTTCAGCCTCTTGCGGCGCGGGCGCGGCGGTATCCAGCGCGAAGGCAAAGCCGTGCGCGCGCGCAGCAATGTAGAACGTGGCGGCCTGATCGCCAGCCGGTTCATCGACAATCTCAACCAAAGCCCCGCCTGCCGCTGGCGCGAGATCCCGCAGCATCGATGTGAACTCCAACTCGGTGAACAGCTCGCGGCATGCCTCGAGGTCCGGTTCCTGTGTCTCCATCGCGCTCAGATCGAGCTCCAGCGGCACGTGGCTGTCGATGGTGACAAGTTCCTTGGATAAGAGGACGGAGTCCCGATTCTGCTCCAGCGACTCGCGGTAGCTTTTGCGCTTGACCTCGGCGGCGCGGTCGAGCACGGCCTCCACGCTGCCGAACTCAAGAATCAAATCGACGCTGCCCTTGTCGCCGATCCCCGGCGCCCCGGGAACGTTATCGACGGCGTCCCCGCGCAGGGCCATCACATCGACCACTTTTTCCGGAGGGACGCCGAGCGTCTCGGTCACCTTCGCGGGATCGAGAATCAGGTTGTCCTTCTGCGGGTTGAGGATCTTCACCCGCGGGGTAACCAGTTGCATCATGTCCTTGTCGCCGGAGACGATAAAGACCTCGTGCTCCTGCTCCGCGGCCTCGCGGGCCAGGGTGCCGATCACATCGTCGGCCTCAAAGCCTTCCGCCTCCAGGATAGGAATGCGCAACGCCTCCAGCGCGCGGCGAATGTAGGGAATCTGCCGGCGCAGGTCCTCCGGCATGGCTTCGCGATTGGCCTTGTAGCCCTCGTAGCTCACCTCGTCGAAGCTCTGCGTCTTCGCGTTCCACTTGCGCAGCGGGCCCATCGTCCGCGCCCGCTCGTCGCGAAAGACTTCCCCGCTCACATCGAACACCGCGGCAAAGTAGCGTGGCTGAAAGTCCTGACGCAGCTTCTTGATCATGTTCACGAAGACGTAAATGGCCGCCGTGGGCAGCCCCGAGCGGGTGGACATGGGCCGCGAGCGCTGCATGGCGTGATAGGCGCGAAAGATGAACGACATGGCGTCGAGCAGGAAGACGGGCGGTTTGGCTTGGTCGGTCACGCTAGAGAGTTTACCAGTGAACAGGGAATAGCGGTCAGTGGTCGGTTTCGCGTCAAGCAAGGAACATGCAATCCCCGTAGCTGAAGAAGCGGTACTTCTCCTCAACCGCGTGACGATAGGCGGCAAGAACCCGTTCATGGCCGGCAAAGGCGCTTACCAGCATCAGCAAACTCGATTGAGGAAGGTGGAAGTTGGTCAGCAGCGCGCTCACAAGGCGAAACTCGAAGCTGGGCGAGATGAAGATCTCCGTCTCGCCCGGGTGCGCCTCTAGCTGGCTGCCCGAGGCTTGCAACGCGCAGTGCTCCAGCGTCCGCACCACCGTGGTGCCCACGGCAACGATGCGCCGGCCTTCGGCGTAGGCCCGATTGATGGCCTCGGCGGCAGCGGCGGAGAGCGTGTAGCGTTCGCGGTGCAAGCGAACTTCATCCACCTTCTCGACCCGCAACGGCGCAAAGGTGCCTAGGCCGACGTGGAGCGTAACGCGAGCAATCTCGACTCCCTTCGCCGCAATCGCATCGAGGATTTCCGGAGTGAAGTGCAGGCCTGCCGTGGGCGCCGCTACGGAGCCGCGGTCCCGCGCGAAGACGGTCTGATAGCGCTCGCGGTCGGCGACCTCATCCGGATTCGGCTTCGGGCGGCGAATGTAGGGCGGCAAGGGCACGTGGCCGATGCGGTCGAGTACAGCCCAGAAATCCTCCACCGGCTCGAAGCGCAGCAACCGCTCGCCAAAGCCACCCCGTTCCAGCACCTCGGCCTCAAGTTCGATCGCTCCAGTCGGCCCCGGAAAGACAAGCCGCTCGCCGATGGCAACCTTTCTTCCCGGCCTGACCAGGGCGCGCCAGAGGTTTCCCTCACCGCCTTCGCCGACAGGCTCGGTGAGCATGACTTCGATCCGGCCGGTGGGCTTCTCATGGTCGCGGAGCAGGGTGCGGCGGGCATAGAGCCGCGCGGGAATCACCCGCGTATCGTTCAGGACCAGCAGGTCGCCGGCATCGAGCAGCGAGGGAAACTCCGCAAAGCTCGAATCCCGCAGAGCGCCGATAGCGCGATCCACCACCAGCATGCGGCTTGCGCCGCGCTCGGCTGCCGGCTGCTGCGCAATCAATTCGGCGGGCAGGTCGAAGTCGAAGTCGGCAACGCGCAGGCCGGGCATGGATTGGCCCCCATCCCTCATGAGGCGGGCTTTCCAAAGTGCGCGTAGGCGTGCAGCCGCGCCCGCTCCAGCGCCGCGTTCAATTCTTCCCGTTTGGGCTCGAACTGCTCGGCGGCCAGATCGCCAGGAACACGCGTCCACTGCGCCCAACTGACGCAGATGCGGGTGAAGGGCGAAGGAATGAGAAAACGGTCCCAGGAGCGCATGGTCCAGGCGTGCTCGGGTTCGAGATGAAAAGCGCCGATGGGAGCGCCGGTCATTTGCGCCAGCTTGATAGGGCCCATCTTGGTTTGATAGATCGGCCCCAGCGGCCCGTCGGCGGTGAAGATGGCGGTGCGACCTGTCGAGACGATGTGCGCCAGTCCGAGGAGTCCCTCGCGCGCTCCCCGCGAGCTGGAGCCACGGACGGCGTCGAAGCCAAACATCCTGAGAATGCGGGTGATCAACTCGCCGTCGAAGCTCTTGCTGATGAGAATCACGGCATTCGAGCGGCGGAAGTAGATGGTGCAGGGCAGGACGCACTGATGCCAGAAGCAGTAAATCTCCGGCCCCGGCTTCTCCCCGAAAAGAACCGGAACGACGCCCTCTTCGGCAATGACCTCAAAGCGCCAGGTGAGGCCGACCATCCACAGCAGCGCGCGCACCACCTGCGGGACCACGGCCAGAGCGATGCGCTGACCGATCGTGAATCTGGGAGTAGCTTCGGCGGACACTCTTTCGATTTTAGTTTAGGCACACAAAACGCAGATCCTTCGCCCCCACCCCGGCGACGAAGACCTGTCCCTTCACCCCGGCGAACGAAGATCGTTCGCCGGGGGGCCCCGAATCCGCTGGGGACTTTGGTTCCGCTCAGGAGTAGCGCAGCCAGCGCACGATCTCGGGCAGCGTGGCCCGCTTGCCGTACATGAGGATGCCCACCCGGTAGAGCCGCGAAGAGAACCACAGCACGGCCCAGATGCTCAGAAGCATGATGGCGATGGAAGCCGCGAACTGCCAGGGCGGCGGGATTTGCGAGCCCATGCGCAGCATCATGATGATGGGCGCGGTGGCCGGAAACAGCGATGCGGCAATCGAGAGCATCGAGTTGGGATCGTTGACCACCACCACAATCAGGCCAAAGCTGAGCCACACCGGCAAGGCTGCCAGCGGCGTGTACATCTGCAGTTCCTGCTCGGTCTCGCAGGTGGCCGCCAGTCCGGAGAAGAGCGAGGCGTTGAGCAGGTAGCCCAACACGAAATACACCACAAAGAACAGGCCCTCCACCCATGAAAACTGCATCGAGAGTTTGCCGGTTAGGACGGCCGCGGCCACCGGATAGGCCGCAATCGCCCCACCCGCAACCGCCCAGATGGCAATTTGCGTGAGGCCGACGGCGCCCGCGCCAATCAGCTTGCCCGCCAGCATGTCGCTCGGCCTGGCGATCGCCAGCATCACCTCGAAGATGCGCGAGGTCTTCTCCTGAATGATGGAACGGGCCACGTTCATGCCGTAGATCATGGTCGTCATGGTGAGCAGGATGGCCATCAGATAGCCCTTGTAGAAGGAGGTCATGGCATTGCTCTTGACCTCCTTGCCTTCGTTGCCCACTTGCCTGGTTTCAACGTCGACATGCTTGAGAAGAGCGTCTACATCGCCCGCCTTGACTCCGGTGGTGGTGAGCCGCTCTCTTACAATGGCATGATTCAGGGCCGAGCCCAGCCTCTCGTCGGTGATGAAGTCGCCCGACGATTGCGATTCGTAGACCGCGGTCGGGTCCTTGCCGGCCGAGGTTTCGACCCACAGGAAGCCGTCGATAGCTTTGGCCTTGACCCGCTGCACAAGCGCGCCGCGGTCTTCCGGTTTTGCCGGCGCCAGCACCTCCACGCTTTTGGCCCCGCCCTCCTTGTCGTTGGATGGGGCGTCCTTGTCGCCCACCAGTTGCGTGCGAATGCCCTCGGCCAGCGTCGCGTCGGTCGATGCAATCACCAAATGCTTCACCCCGCCCACGCCCCGGTTCGCCATATACATGATTCCGACGATGACCACAAATGCCAGCGGCACCATGATCGTAGACAGCCGGAAAGCCCGTCCGCGCACCTGCTCCAAATACTCGCGCCTGGCAATGAGAGCTATGTTATGCATCGGATTTGCCTCCCACGGTCTGGATGAAGATCTCTTCAAGCGACGGCTCGACCAGTTCGAAGCGGTAGATCGTCGCCACGGCGGCGGCTTCGTGCAACAGCTTTTGCGCGTTGCCGTGGGGCTTGAGCTTGATTTCGGCGTGGCCGGAGAAATTCTTCGCTTCCGCAATCTCTTCGCTGTTCAGAAAATCGGAGCTGCCCTCGAACTCGACGATCACGCGGTTGCGTTCGTAAGTGGCCTTGATTTCGCGCACCCTGCCGGCCAGCACCGCCGCGCCGTAGTTGATCAGGCAAATCGAGTCGCACAGCTTCTCCACCTGGTCCATGCGATGGGTGGAAAACAGAATCGCCTTGCCCCGGTCCTTGAGTTCCAGCAGCGTTTTCTCAACCAGCACGGCATTCACAGGATCGAGGCCGGAGAACGGCTCGTCCATGACGATCAGCCCGGGGTCGTGCAGCAGCGTGGCGATGAACTGGATCTTCTGCTGCATGCCCTTGGAGAGTTCCTCGGTCTTCTTGAGAAGCGCATCGGCGATCTCCATGCGCTTGGCCCAGTCGATGGCCCGCTTGCGCGACTCTTCCGGCGACAGCCCGTGCAACTCGCCGATGAAGACCAGTTGGTCGAGGACTTTCATCTTCTTATACAGGCCGCGCTCCTCGGGCAGGTAGCCCACGCGCTCCAGGCTCTTGCGCTCGAAGCGCTTTTCGAAGAGCCTGATGCTTCCTGAATCCGGAATAGTGATGCCCATCATCATGCGAATGGAGCTGGTCTTGCCCGCCCCGTTTGGCCCCAGAAGGCCAAACATCTGGCCCGCATCGATGGACAGGCTCAGGTTGTCAACGGCAACCTTGCTTTCGAAGGCCTTGGTCACTCCCGCGAGTTCTACAACTGGCATGGATTCTCCCGCAGTGGATTTCTTGCAGTTATTCTTCGCGCCCTTAGCAATTGAAACAAGACTGGGTGCCCCACCCTCGCCGTGTTCTTGTTTTTGCGGCTAGGGTGGGTTCGACTGTGCTCTCCCCAAAGGACAGTAACATCAATTTGTGTGGTAACCGGTGGCAACAGTCTCTGGAGCAGTGTAACAAAGCCGCTCCGAGCAAACGCCACCCTCCTTCGGCAGTACGTGTGGATGCGCGAAAAGGTTCCCGCACGGTATTGAACTCCGGGAACCTCGCGCTTTCCATCCATTGGACGCCGGCACGCGGGACCGTTTGTCTCTCTTACCCCAGTTTCATCGCATCGGGGTCCCAATGAACAATCGTGCCCCGCTCCATGCTCAGGTTGCTCAACAGCGCGGCTCCGGCGGCGCGGTAGCCGAAGACCGCGTCTTCCACCACCGGCTTGCGGCTGCGAACCCCTTCAAAGAAATTGCGGAAGTGGTCGTAGCTGTCCGAGTATCCATCCGGCGCAACGTACTTCTCCAAGCCTGCCGCGGGCTCGCCCGTGGGGTGCGCGATCGGGTACCGTTTGCGGTAATCCGCGACGATCTGCTTTTGCATCGCTTCCGGGAACGAGTCGATGGTGTAGCCCGGCTCCTTCTGGCGCGGCACGCGGGTCACGCTGACGAAGCCCCACCCAATCTCCATCGTGCCCTCCGAACCGGTGAAGATCAGTCCCTCGCTCTCCTCCCCGCCGTCCACAAAGTTCACCCGCAGGCTCAGGTTGAAGCCCTCTCTGTAATCGAAGAGCCCCAGCATCACGTCCGGCGCGTCGCGGCCGTCCTTCCAGAAGCGCAGTCCGCCAGTCGCCATGCCCCGCGTGGGGCCGTTCGAGCCGGTGATGAAGTGGGTCCCGCTGAACAGATGCACAAACAGGTCGCCGGCCACGCCGCTTCCATAGGCCTTCCACTTGCGCCATTGAAAGAAATGTTCTGCATTGAAGGGGATCTTGGGCGCGGTGCCCAGAAAGCGCTCCCAGTCGCAAGTCTCCGTCGAGGCGTCCGGCGGCACGGTATAGTTCCATGCGCCCATCGACGAGTTGCGGTCCCACCGCGCGGTCACCATGTTGAGCTTGCCGATGGCCCCGGCCGCCAGCAGCTCCTTGGCTTTGGCGTAGAGGATCGAGCTGACCCGCTGGCTGCCCACCTGGAGAATCCGTCCCGTCGTCCGCGCCGCCTCGATCATCTCCGGACCATCGGAATACAGATGGATCATCGGCTTTTCGCAATACACATCCTTGCCGGCCTTCATCGCATCCACCGAAGCCCGCTTGTGCCAGTGGTCGGGCGTCCCGATAATCACCGCGTCAATCTCCTTGCGCGCCAGAATCTCGTGGTAATCGCGGGTGGTGAAGATGTCTGGGCCCCACAGCTCCTTGCTGTGCTCCAGCCTGCCGTTGTAGCAGTCGGCCACCGCCACCAGCTTCACGCCCGGAACCTGCACCGCGGTCTTGGTATCTCCCTGTCCCTGTCCGCCCGCGCCGATCAGCGCAATCTGGATGTTGTCGTTGGCCGAGACTGCCTTTGCCGATTCGGCCTGCATCGCCTCCAGCGCGTGAATCCGTGTTCCGAGAATCGTTGCCGCCGATGCCGCCCCTGCCGCCCTCAAGAATCCCCTGCGATTCAAATTTGTCACTCGAATGCCCTCCGCCTTGCGGGTTTTCCGCCGCATACAACAATACACGCGCCCGGCGGGCCGCATCTAAGAGCATTTTCACGGATAAGGTAACGCAATGGGTGCCCCACCCTCGCCACGTCCTTGTTTTTGTGGCTAGGGTGGGATTGCACGATGGCCTCATTACAGGGACAGTGAAAAGCCCTGCCCGTGAACTGCGTCCTATCGAGAAACCCACTAGCAGCGCATCGTCTTCCGCTTCTTGCCCACCCGCCCCGCGGCCTCGATCTTCTCGATGTACTCCGTGGCAAGCGGCACCTTGCAGGCGGTCTCTCCCACCTCCACTTTCACCGCGCCGATCTGCCGGGCAATCGCCTTGGCCTGCTTCAACAGTGGCTTCACGTACCCGCCAACCGAGATCACAAAGGTGTTCATCGTGTACCGCACGCGGTTAGGCGCTTTGCCGATCTGCTTCACGACGGTAGCAAAAAGGCTCTCGATCTCGGCGAAGTCCAGTCGATCGTCCGGCTGAATCGCCACCAGTCCGGCGTAGGTGGACCAGCCGGCGGCGGCCACGTGCTCCTGCTTCGACTTGATCCACTTCAGCGCAAGCTCCCGCGCGTGCGGGCTCTCGACCGTTACCCAGGGAACCGTGTACTCGGAGATCATCTGCAAGCCCGCAGCCCCCTCCGCCCACTCGTTCAACTGCTCGCGTGTCATTTTCGCGCCGTCGGCCACCATCCCCGCCAGGTACATGGCCTCCATGATCCCGGTCTTGTACAACTCCAAAGCCAGCGCCTGCTGTCCCCGGATCGTCTTTGCAATCGTCTTCATATCCGCCGTGCTCACCCCCAGCACGCGGTCCATCTCCATCCCGTGCCGGGAGTAGATTTTGCGGGTTTGCTCTTTGCCTTTGCTCTTCAGCTGGGCCAGGATCGCGGCGGCGGTAGGTACAGCGAGGGTAGGCATGGTTTGCTCCTTGGGAAATTTTGGGGAACCGATCCGGGATGAACCGCGATGGGAGAATTATGAATTCCGTGAGCGCGAAATGCAAGAATCAAGATCGAAGTCAAGCAGAAACCGCTCCCACTCCCATAGGGAGCGCACGAGAATAGCCGTTCATGATCCTTCGGCTGGCAACCAGCCATAATATGGCGCACGGCATGCGTAGACCCCACTCCCGTAGGGAGTGAAGGATAATAGCCCGGCATGGAGCGAAGCGGAATGCTGGGAACGACGACCATGGAACAGTTGAGCCCCGTAGGGGCGCTGCGAAAATAAGAACCTATAAGCGGGGGAGGGCTTGAAGCCGAATTTGAGCCAACCCCGGATGGCGCGTATGACGTCGAAATCGTCGACTACCACCGCGAGCGCAAAGGGGGAAAATAGCGTGCCCCCGGTGAGTCTCATCCGTCCCGCCCATGGATGGGACTACCGGTACGTGACCACCTCGCCCGGCGAGATGCTGGCCGAGGAGTTTCTCAAGCCCTTGGGCTTGAGCCAACATCGGCTGGCCATGAGCATTCGCGTGCCCTCCACGCGGATCGGCGAAATCGTCCGCGGCAAGCGCGCCATCACCCCCGACACGGCCCTGCGCCTGGCCCGCTTCTTCCAGAACAGCCCGGAGTTCTGGCTCAATCTCCAGCAGATGCACGACCTCACCAAAGCCAAACTCGCTCTGAGCAAGACCATAGAAGCCGAGGTGAGGGTCTACGAACCGAACGCGGCTTAGCAGTCGGGAGATATGCGAATATCTCCGTGGAACTCTGAACGAGCCACGTTTTGAAAGGGCACGACTTCAGCCGTGCCGCAAGCGCAACCCAAAAGCCGCAGGGCTTTAGCCCCTGAGGGAATGTCGGTTGCGCCAATGAGCATTTATGCAGGGTCTTTTTCGCGGCCGGGATAGGAACAGATTCTTCCACATAATTTGCGAAAGAAGGTTCCGGCAGGCTGGCCCGGCGCTGGCATACTGGAGCCATGGCCAACCCGGAACATCTTGCCAAGCTGAAAGAGGGTCTCGCGGCGTGGAATCGATGGCGATGGGAGCATCCCACGGTCATGCCGGATCTCGACAACGCGGAAAGCGCGGATGTCTCCATGCCCTACTGCAGTAGGGTGGAACTCTCTTACGCGAACCTCAGCATGGCAAGTCTGAAAGGAGTGCGCCTCCGCGAAGCGTATCTAAACGAGGCGGACCTTAGTCGGGCAGACCTCAAAGGCGCAGACCTCGGCGGAGCGGACCTCGTCGAGACGGACCTGAGCAATGCAAAGCTCGGCCAGGTGAACTTCGGTAGGGCGCTCCTCCGAGGAGCTTGTCTCAATGGGGCCGAGCTCAATGGCGCAGAACTCTATGGGGCCGACTTCACCGGGGCCGACCTTCGCGGGGCCAACCTAAGCGATGCGAGACTCACTCGGACAGACCTTTGGGGGACGGACCTCACTGCGGCTTGGGTCGGGAACACTACCTTCACAAGCATCGATCTTAGTGGGGTAAAAGGACTGGAAACCGTGAAACATTATGGCCCATCCAGCATCGGCATCGACACCATCTACAAATCCAAAGGCAAAATCCCGCATATCTTCCTGCGCGGATGCGGCGTTCCCGACAACTTCATCGCCTACATTCCATCCCTCATCAATGCTGAAGCCGGCATCGAGTTCTACTCCCTGTTCATCAGCTACTCGACCAAGGATCAGGAGTTCGCCGAGCGCCTCCACGCCGACTTGCAGGCCAAAGGCGTCCGCTGCTGGTTCGCGCCCGCCAAATTGCGCGGAGGAAATTGGCTCGACGAGCAGCTTGAAGGGGCCATTCGTGCCTACGACAAGCTATTGCTGATCCTGTCTGAAGCCAGCATGGCGAGCGACTGGGTGAAGTGGGAGTTATCCAACGCAGTCAATCGTGAAGAGAAGGAAGGCAAGCGAGTTCTGTTTCCAATCAGATTGTGCTCTTATGACCAGCTAGACGAATGGAAATGTCCAGGAAGATTCCCGGGTGATGACTTGGCTCCGGCTGTTCGCAGATATTTCATTCCCGATTTTCGCAACTGGAAAGACCACGATGCCTACAAGCTGGCCTTCGACCGGCTCCTCCATGACCTCAAGGGCAAACCCGAACCCGCCTCCGCATGACCCAGGCATCTTGATCCCTGGTCCCTAGTCCCTGGTCCCTAGTCCCTGGTCCCTAGTCCCTGGTCGTTTACCATCCAAATGTGCCCGGCCTCGACACTCCGGCGATGTACGTGAAGGGCGTCGGCCCGCGCGTCGCGGAGATGCTCGCCGCCAAAGGCATCCAGACCGCCGAGGACCTGCTCTACCACCTGCCCTTCCGCTATGAGGACCGCCAAAACCCGCGCAGCCTGGACGAGCTTCAAGAGGGCGAGATGGCCTCCGTCATCGGCGAAGTGCGCGGCTCAACCCTTCTGCGCACCCGCAAAGCCCCGATCTTCGAAATGACCGTGGGCCAGGGCCGGAAGGCCCTCAAATGCATCTGGTTCAACGGCGGCTATCTGAGCGGCAAGTTCCACGCCGGACAGACAATCGCCGTCTACGGCAAAGTCGAGCCGTCCCGGTCTTCGAGCAACTTCAAGATGATCCAGCCGCAGTTCGAGCTGCTGCCGGACGAGGGCGACGACGCCGAGACACGCCTGCTCGAAGTGGGCCGCATCACGCCGGTCTACGAGTCCCTCGGCGGCGCGCGACTGGCCTCGCGCTGGCAGCGCAGGACCATCTTCAACCTGCTCGAATCCGTCCGCGGCGCGGTCCCGGAATGCCTCCCGCGGGCGATGCTGGCCAGGCTGGACCTTCCGGATCGCGAAGCCTCCCTGCGCGAAGTCCATTTTCCGCCCGAAGGCACGCCCTTTGCGCAGTTGCAAGGCTGGACCACGCCCGCGCACCGCCGCCTGATCTTCGAGGAACTCTTCTTTCTCGAGCTAGGCCTGGAACTGAAGCGCCGCCGCATGCGCGAGCGCGCCGGCGTTGCCTTCGCCACCACCGACAAGGTCCGCGAAGCCATCCGTGAGGTGCTGCCCTTTCATCCCACCAAGGCGCAGAAGCGGGCCCTGGGCGAGATTGTGGGCGACATGCGCCAGCCAAGCCCCATGCGCCGGCTGCTGCAGGGAGACGTCGGTTCGGGCAAGACCATCGTCGCTTTCCAGGCCATGCTGGTGGCCATCGAGAACGGCTACCAGGCGGCCCTGATGGCGCCCACCGAGATCCTGGCCACCCAGCATTTTCTGGCCGCCCGCAAGCTGCTGGAAAAGTCGTCCCGCCGCTATCGCATTGTCCTGCTCACCGGCTCGCTCGACGAGGACCGGAAGCGCCGCACCCGTGGCGAGATCAATCGTGGCGAGGCGCAACTTGTGATCGGAACCCATGCCCTGATCGAGGAAAAGGTCGAGTTCGACCGGCTGGGCCTGGTGGTCGTCGACGAACAGCACCGTTTCGGCGTTCTGCAGCGCTTCAAGCTAATGAAGAAGCCCAGGCCGGATGGGACGGAAGGTGCCGAGCCGGATGTCCTGGTAATGACCGCCACGCCGATCCCGCGGACCCTTGCGCTGAGCTTGTACGGCGACCTGGACGTGAGCGTGCTGGACGAGCTGCCGCCGGGACGCACGCCCATTGTCACCCGGCGCGTGGCCGGCGAGATGGCCGAAGAGGTGTGGGATTTCCTCCGCAAGCAGGTAGCGCGGAAGCGCCAAGCCTACATCGTCTACCCGGTGATCGAAGGCAGCAAGGAAGACCAGCCGGAGCTGGACTTCTCCCACGATCCGGAAGCCGGTCTTGAGCCCTCTCCTCTTCGCGCCAAGAATCTCGTCCGAAAAGTCAAGACAGCGGAGCTGTTTCCCAAGGCTGCGCAGGAAGCCAATCCCGGAGCGAAGTCGGGTCTAAAGTCCGCTGTGGAAATGCACGAACAACTGCGCGCCGGCCCGCTTGCCGGCTTGCGCGTTGCTCTCCTGCACGGCCGCCTCGACGCCGACGAGAAGGAGGTCGTCATGCGCCGCTTCCAGCGCGGCGAGATCGATGTGCTGGTAGCCACCACGGTCATCGAGGTCGGCGTGGATGTGCCCAACGCTACGGTGATGGTGGTGGAGCACGCGGAACGCTTCGGCCTGGCGCAGTTGCACCAGTTGCGGGGCCGCGTGGGCCGCGGAGCCGCGAAAAGCTACTGCATACTCATGACCGGTCCGCGCGTTTCCCCGCTCGCCGAGGAGCGGCTGAACGCCATGGTCCGCACCCAGGACGGGTTTGAGCTGGCCGAACTCGACCTGAACATGCGCGGCCCCGGCGAGTTCTTCGGCACCCGCCAGGCCGGGCTGCCCGACTTTCGCGTGGCCAACCTGGTGCGCGACCGCCAGTTGCTCGAGCTTGCCAAGATTGAGGCAGCTCGCTTCGCCAACCCACCCGGCGCAGAAGAAACCAGGAACGGCGATGTCCCGGAAGCCGAGCGGGCACGCGTCTGGGTACGGCTCAAAGAGGCTTGGCAGCGCCGGTATGGACTGGTTGAGGCCGGTTGAGTTCGCAATCGGCCTCGTGGTATCATCGGCCCCGCCCGTTCTTCCAGAGCCCGGAGGAGCCCCATGCTGCGTGTCGTTCTGTTCCTTGCCGCATCCCTCGCGATCCTCCCCTTGTCCTGGCGCGCGCTTAGGGATCTGCGCACCCACGGCTTCTATCGCTTCTTCGCCTTTGAGCTGCTGATTGCCCTGATCCTCCTCAACGCCCCGCTATGGTTTCATGACCCGTTTTCGGCGCGCCAAATTGCAGCGTGGTCTCTGGGAGCCGTCTCCATCGGATTGGCGATCGAAGGCTTCCGGCTGCTTCGGGTCGTCGGCAGACCGGAGCGAGCCGCCAGCCCAAGCGCCAACCTCCCTTTCGAGAACACGACCGCGCTGGTCACGGTGGGCGCCTATCGCTGGATTCGGCAGCCCTTGTACGCATCGTTGCTGGCTCTGGCCTGGGGGGTCTGGCTGAAGGACCCGCTCGGGGCTGGCTCCATCGTGCTGGCAGTGGGCGCGAGCGGATTTCTCCTGGCCACGGCGATGGTCGAGGAACGCGAGAATCTCAAGCGCTTCGGCGCTGCCTATGCCGGGTGCACGAAGAATACGCGGCGTCTCATTCCGTTCCTGTTTTAATGTGAGGCCAGCCCAGGTTCCTTCCGCATGGCCCTCAAACCGCCTCCGAGGAAAGGGCGCCATGCACCATCTCCACGGGAAACGTTTGAATTTCCAGATCGATGCTGGCGATATCCGCGCCGCAGTTTTGCGGGTGGTTGCGGGTGCACTGGCAGAGCTCGGTAAAGCGGATATGCCCGTTCTGGCTCAGTTCGAGGCCGGCGGCGATCAGCACGCTGTAGATATCCACGCAGGCCTGCCGCTCGAACTCGAACAGCATGGTCACCGTGCCGGTATCGTTCGCGCCCCGGCTCAGAACCCAGCCTCCGCAGCCGAGAATTGCGCCCGTAAGCGTCTGGACCAATCGCGCCGGCTCCTCGATCGAGATAGCCTTCATTTGCATTGCCCAAGGAACGCTCATCGCTTGGCCCGTGTCACATCCCGGCATTGTCTGCCTCACAATGGTCATATCGGAGCCACGCAGTGCAGCATAACTACTGTGCAGGAGTCGCACGGAGCTTGCCCGGCTTTGACACAGCCGCGCCTCTGCCGGCTCTGCTGCTCCCTTCGCAGGTAATTGGAGTCGCGTCAGCCCCCCATGTCGAGACCGCGGAACATTGTGGGAATCCGCGAGCCGGATTGCTCGCCAAAACCACAAAAACTGCATGATGTAACCTTGCAGCATGATCGTCGGCTCCGGAATCGACCTGGTAGAGATCGGGCGCATCAAGCAGTCCGTGGATCGCTACGGCAAGCGCTTTCTCGACCGCGTCTACACCGCGGCGGAACAGGCCTATTGCCTGCGCAAGCGCAATTCCGCCGAGAGCCTTGCCGCCCGATTCGCCGCCAAGGAAGCGGGAGCAAAAGCCCTGGGAACGGGAATCAGCTACGGGGTGAGTTGGCTGGAAATCGAAGTTGTCCGTGAACCGGGTGGAAAGCCTACGCTCGAGTTTCACGGGCGCGCTGCCCAGATTGCCGCCCAATTGGGCGTAGCCCGCGCCGCGCTCTCCATTACCCACACCGCCGAACTTGCCATGGCCAGCGTGGTGCTCGAGGCTGTCGGATAGGCTCGTGGGGTAAGCTCGCCCCTTCTGCTATCCTCAAGGCGACAGCCACCTCTTTTTCAACCAGGGGAGTGCCGTGCCAAGCCGCAAAGAAATTCAGTGGTCGCAACTGAGAGTGGGAGTGTTGGTGATGGCGGCTCTGGCCGTGCTGGTCGGGCTCATTTTCCTCATGTCCGGCTCTACCGGAGGGCTGTTTGCGCGCAAACTTGCGCTCCGCTCCTACTTTGAAAACGCGGCCGGCCTCAAGGATGGAGCGCCGGTCACCCTCGAAGGCGTCACCATCGGCAATGTGATTCACGTCCGGGTGGTCCCCGATCGCAACCCCACGCCCGTCGAGGTGACCATGCAGGTCGGCGAAGAATTCATCCGCGGACTGCACACCGATTCGTCCGCTTCGATTACCCAGGCCGGCGTCCTGGGCGACAGCTACGTCGATATCAATTCGGCCTGGGCAACTGGGCCTATTCCGGCCAACAACGCCGAACTCCGGGCATCCGGCGCGCCCAGCATTCAGGATGTGATCCGCAACAGCAATGAATCCATCGAGATGATGAAGAAATCGCTGTTGCCCAAACTTGAATTGCTGATCGATACGCTGAATTCCAGGCGCGGCACCATGGGAGAGTTGATCAACAATCCCGAGCTCTACCATAAGGTTTCCCAGATCGCGACCGATCTCCAGACGATCACCACGGCGGTTGCCGAGGGCAAGGGAACTTTGGGCAAGCTGGTCAACGACGACACCCTCTATGCCCGCGCCAACTCGGCCGTCGACCGCCTCGACAAGATCACCATTGCCTTGGACGAAGGCAAGGGCAGCGCGGGCAAGTTTCTCAAGGACGATACGCTCTACAACAACCTCAACGCCGCCGTCGCCAACGCCAACCAACTGGTGGCTGAGATCAACGCCGGCAAGGGCGCCATCGGCAAGATTGCCAAGGACCCCGCCTTCGCGCAGAAGCTGGATGACACCGTCACCCGCCTGGACTCCATCCTCTCCAGCGTGGACGAGGGCAAGGGAACGATGGGACAACTGATCCAGAACCGCGCCCTCTATGACCACGCCGACCAGGCGCTGGAACAGACGCGGGAGTTGGTCAAGAGCGTCCGCGAGGACCCCAAGAAGTATCTGGTCATTCATATGAAGATCTTCTGAGGGCGTGCCCGTCGCATAACTGCGGGTGACTTACGCTCCAGTAGTTACCGGCGATCTTCTCTTTGACGATTGAATCTCTGGATCACGGAACAGAAAGTTTGCTCTTCATGATTCGCCGCTGCGACGAGCGCGATTTCGATCGGATTTGGGCCATCGTTAACGACGGTGCTCAGGCCTATAAAGGAATCATTCCCGCGGATCGCTGGGCAGAGCCGTATATGTCCGTCGAGAAGCTGCGGCACGAAATCGACGATGGCGTTGTCTTCTGGGGCTGCGAGGAAGCCGGGACTCTGGCAGGCGTAATGGGCCTTCAGCAGCTTCAGGAAGTGACCCTCATCCGGCATGCCTATGTTCGCACCGGCAGCCAGAAGCAAGGGATCGGAGGGCGGCTGCTGTCCCACTTACAAGGGCTCACGAGCGGTCCTCTTCTGGTCGGTACCTGGGCGGATGCCGTTTGGGCAATTCGATTTTACGAAAAACACGGCTATCAAGTAGTCAGTTCCCAGGAAAAGGACCGGCTCCTGAAGAAGTACTGGACCATCCCCGAACGCCAAATTGAAACCTCAGTGGTTCTTGCGGATCGGAGATGGAGGGAACTTGTCAATAAAGCTTGACGCTAACTCGCCAACCCGCTAACTCCCTTACACGCCGCCCCGAAACATCTTCCAGAACTCCACAAAGCTTTTCAGCCGCACCACCTGGAAGTAGTCGCTCGCGACCAGATAAGAGATGGTGGCCATGGCATAGATACCGTGCATGGCATCCAGGCCTAATTGGTCGCTGAATGGCAACGGCGCGGCGGAAAGCACCATGGCCAGTACAATCAGCGCCAGCTTGACGATACCCATCACCAGATTGATCTCGACCAGCTTGCCGGTGAAGGCCTTCCCCAGCCTGAAGCTCTGACCAAGAGAGGAGAGCACGGAGTGCCGCTCTTCCAGCAGCATCAGCAGCGGCGCAATCGTCAGCGGCCAGCTCACCAGAGCCCAAAATGTAAAGAACCCCAGGGAGAGAAAGATCGCCCACATCGAATAGCCCACCAGGTCCGGTTCCCCAGCGGTCGTAATATGCGTGGCCGCCGCCCATTCGATGGAGAGCAACCAGCCCCAGCAGGTTGCCCCCAGCAGAACCAGCCATGCCGCCTGCAAGGCAATCATCTCGACCGGGCGGAGGCGCAGGCGCGGCTCCATGCGCTTCAGGACCAGGGTCCTGCCCAGTCCGGAGACTACCACCCAAGCCAGCGCGAACAGCGGCAACAGCCAACGAAACACAGCCGCCACGTGCGGTCGATAGAGGTCCCACGCATCGCTAAGCTGGACGGCCGCAACCCAGGGGATCTGCGGGTTGAGGTTTGTCAACCCCGCGGAATCCAGCGGGAGCACCGACAGAATCCGCCGCGCCTGGATCCAGCAGACCAGCATGAGCGGCACGCCGAATACCCAGCGCCATGCCACTTCGATCAAGGTGAGCGATGGCCGCTCGAAGACCCAGCCCATCTGGCCCACCAGCGACTGGGTTCCGCGCTGCGGAGCAGCCATCTTACTTCACCACCAGATTCACCAGCTTGCCCGGCACCACGATCACCTTGACCACGGTCTTGCCCGCCGTGCGCAGCCGCACCTTGTTGTCGCCCACCGCCGCCGCTTCAATCGCGCTTGCATCGGCATCGGCAGCCACTCGCACCACCGTGACCAGCCTGCCGTTGATCTGCACCGGAATCTCCAGTTCGTCTTCCCTAGCCAGCCCGGGATCGCTCACGGGCCAGCTAGCCCGCAGAATCGGGGTCTGCGTTGGTTGCAGGGGGGGCGAAGGGTCTTTTTCGCCGGGGTGTAGCACCGCTCCTTCCTCGCCAAGCTGCTCCCACAACTCCGCGGCAAGAAAAGGCGCGAACGGCGCCAGCAGCAGCACCAGCGTGCGCAGCAACTCGCGCACCACCGGCGCTGGCACCTCGCCCGAAGCCAGTCGCGCGTCTGCTGCCTGCAGATCGTTCACCAGCTCCATGATGGCCGCGACGCAGGTGTTGAAGTGCCAGCGGCCCTCGAAGTCCAGCGTGATCTTGGCAATGGTCCGGTGCAGCTTGCGCAGCAAGCGGAGCGACGTGCCGGCAGGCGAATCCGCGCTCTGACCCGCCGCTGCGCGCGCAGCCGCCGCATGCTTCACCACCAGCCTGTAGACGCGGCCCAGGAACCGGGTTACCCCGGCCACGCCGTCTTCCTGCCAGTCCAGATCCCGGTCCGGCGGCGCGGCAAACAAGGCGTACATCCGCGCCGAGTCGGCGCCGAAGCGAGCCACCATATCGTCCGGCGAAACCACGTTGCCCTTCGATTTGGACATCTTCGCGCCATCTTTGATCACCATGCCCTGGGTGAACAGACGATACACTGGCTCGTCGTTGGCGATCAGCCCCAGGTCGCGCATCACCTTGGTCCAGAAACGCGAGTAAATCAGGTGCAGAATGGCGTGCTCCACCCCTCCGATGTACTGGTCGATGGGAAACCAATACCGGGCCACGGCGGGGTCGAAGGGCGCATGGGCATTCTTCGCATCCGGATAGCGGTAGAAGTACCAGCTCGAATCGACAAAGGTATCCATCGTGTCGGTCTCGCGGTGCGCCGGGCCGCCGCACTTAGGACACGTTGTGTGCAGGAACTCCGGCACCCGGCCCAGCGGCGACCCGCCCTGCTGCGTGATCTCGATCTGCTCGGGCAACAGCACCGGCAACTGCTCGTCGGGAACCTGAACTAGCCCGTCTCTTTCGCAGTGAATCATCGGGATCGGCGTACCCCAGTAACGCTGCCGGCTTACCCCCCAGTCCCTCAGCCGGAAGATCACTTTGCCTTCGCCAAACCCGCCGAGCGCGGCAAATTCCTGCATGCGGCACTGGGCTTCCACGCAGCCCAGGCCATTGAACTCCCCGGAGTTCACCAGCACGCCGTCTTCGGAAACGAACGGCAGGTGATCGGCGCCTTCGATCTTTCGGACGGGCTGTATCACCTCGATAATGGGCAAGCCATACTTGGTCGCGAACTCGAAGTCCCTCTCATCGTGCGCGGGAACGCTCATGATGGCCCCGGTGCCGTAGTCGGCCAGGATGTAGTTGGCCACCCAGATGGGCACACGCTCGCCGCTATAGGGGTTCACGGCAAAGCGCCCGGTGGGAACGCCGTGCTTTTCAATCGCGCCCAGATCCCCGGCCTCGCGCGCCTTCTTCTGCTGGTCGAGTAGCTGCGCTACCTTTTCCCTCAGGTCGGGATCGGTAGAAGTGAAAATCCCCACCAACGCGTGCTCCGGTGCAAGTTGCACGCTGGTCGCCCCGAAGATCGTGTCCACGCGCGTAGTGAAGACGCGAATACGCACCGACCTGTCATCCTGATCGGAGCCTGGCGCGTCCTTTGCGCCAGGCGTAGTCGAAGGACCTGCGTCTTCATCTAGGAAGAAATCCACCTCCGTCCCTTCGCTGCGCCCGATCCAGTTGCGCTGCATGGTGCGGACCTTCTCCGGCCAGCCCTCCAGCTTGTCCAGACCGTCCAGCAGTTCCTGGGCGTAGGCGGTGATGCGCAGGAACCACTGCACCAGGTCGCGCTGCTCGACCAGAGTCTCCTCATGACGCCAGCAGCACCCCTCCACCACCTGCTCGTTGGCCAGCACCGTCGCGCATTCGGGGCACCAGTTCACCTTGCTCTTCTTGCGATACGCCAGCCCTTTCTCGTACATGCGCAGGAAGAACCACTGGTTCCATCGGTAGTATTCGGGCAGGCAGGTGGTAACTTCCGTCGCCCAGTCGAATCCCATGCCCAGGCGCCCAAACTGCCGCTTCATTCCGGCAATATTGGCCAGGGTCCACTCGCGCGGGGGCGTGTTGTTCTTGAGCGCGGCGTTTTCGGCCGGCAGCCCGAAGGCGTCCCAGCCCATGGGGTGCAGCACGTTGTAGCCCCGCATCCACATGTGCCGCGCCAGCGCGTCGCCGATCGCGTAGTTACGCACGTGCCCCATGTGCAACTGGCCGCTGGGGTAGGGCAGCATCTCCAGCACGTAGTACTTGGGCTTGCCGCACGGGGCCGGCTCGGCCGCATACAACGCAGGGTCCGCGGCCCACCGCTGCTGCCACTTGGGCTCGATTACAGCCGGGTCGTAACGCAGTTCTATCTCTTCCGCCATAACCCCTTAAGTGTAACTGGGCCGGCGTTTATTGCGCGGGCGGCGGAGGCGGCGGGGGGATTGGCGCCATGGGCATCTCCGTTCCCTCTGCGACTGGGCACTCAGATCCGGGCGCTGGCTTGTTCACGATCTCATAGCCCGCCGGCGGCTGGAAAATACCCGGCTCCGGCTCGCTCTGCGTGAGATTCTGCAATTCCATCGTCATCTTGCCCGACTTCGGGTCATCGTTCAGCTCGCGCGCCACCAATCCCTGCAAACCGGGAGCGGTGGCCGTCCATGTCTCGCTGGTCCGGACCAGCGGCTCGTTGTTCCCAACCGCGCCCGCCGGTGTGGTCGTGGTGGTCCGCCGGCCGCGCGCCACAACCCCCTGGACGGTCTGGGTTCCCAGGTCTTCTACCGTGGGCTTGGGGCGCGAAACGGCTGGCGCGGGGGTGGTGGCGGGCGGGGTGGCGGGTGCGCAGTTGGAGGGGGCGCCAGGCGCGCGCATCGCCGTCACCGTGGCCTGCTTGCCGGGAACCGTCCAACTGCTGTTGGTTCGAGCCACAGGATCGTTGACGCTCACGTGCGTCATCGCTTGCTTACCAGGCGGAGGAGCGGGCGTTGTCGAGGTCATCCGGCGTCCCTGCGAGTCGAGCGCAATCACCTCGGTCGACTCTTGGGTGAGAATAGCTCCGTTGGCCAGCGTCCTCACGCGTGTAACGTTGTACTTGGCTGTATAGGGCAGTCGCGCGGTGTGCGCGGACCCGCCCTTCGCTCCCGCTGCCGCCTGGCTCTTAGCCACCTGTCCCGGAACCGGCAGCGCCAATCCCATTGCAACCGCACTCAGCAATACCGCACGAATGCCTCCCCGCATATCTCACCTCTTACGCCGCTCTTGGCGGCACACACAGTCTGACGCCCTCCAAGCAACAAAGCAAGCCGGAGTTTCGCCGATGAGGGCGCCGCGGCCAAGGTGCCCATAATTCATAAACGGTGGGCCCGGCTCGATGGAGCTTGTTGGATGCAACCGTCTCCCGCCGTCACTTTTTCGGGCGCGATTCCGGCGGCACCAGCCCCGCTACGCGGTAATAAACCACAAGCTGCCCATAGTGCTCGCCCGAGTGCTCGATAAAGCCCCAGGCGCCTTCGGAGAAGCGCATCTGCTGGTTCGAGAATGGATCGACCCACAGGTCGCTCATTCCAGCGTCGCCTTTGCTCTTGATCAGGGCCGCGCCGTCCGCGAAGGACTTGCGCACATACTCGACCACCGCCGCCTTGGTCTTGTACTCGGACCGCTTCGGGTCGCCCTCCGGCAGCTTCACGCCTTTCACGGGATTGATGAAAAAATAGTTTGCTCCGGCGGCGTGCAGAAGCTGTTCGGCAAAGCTCCGCTGGGCCGGATTTGGCTTGAAGTCGTACTTGTCCTCGGGGAAGTCCTCGGCCATGGCGATCAGTTTCCGGCCAATGTCGTTCCACGACTCAAGCAGAGTCTGGGATCGGCCGAGCGGCGGCTTCGGTGTGGCCTCCTTCTTGGGCGCTTCCTGGGCGATGGCAGCCTGCATGAATCCGGCCGCCAAAATGAGGGTGAGTGCTTTTGCAACTATGTTCATCGGATGATCTCCTTCGTTCCCGTGCGAGCAGCTTAACCGGAATGGTGCTTGCAGGATTCTACCTGTCTTCCAAACCGAATTGTCACTCCACCAAACTCTTCAGCACCCGCACATTCCGCTCCTCGTCGCCGGGCTCGTCCACCGGCGTTTCGGCGATGAATGCAGCGTGGGCAAAACGCTCGTCGTTGAGCAGACGGCGGAATGGCTCGATGCCCATCGTCCCCTGGCCGATATGTTCATGCCGGTCGAGTTTCGAGCCGCGCTCGGCCTTGGCGTCGTTGCAATGCCAGACGCGCACCGCATCGAATCCCACGGTCGCGCCAACCTGGGTCATCGTCTCCTCGTAGCCCTCCGGAGTTACAAGGTCGTAGCCGGCCACGTGTGTATGGCAGGTGTCCAGACAAACGGCGACCGGCGCCGAAGGCTTGAGCCGGGTCAACAACTCCGCTACCTGCTCAAAGCTGCCGCCCAGCGAGAACTCCGCCCCGGCCGTGTTTTCGATGAGAATGCTGAACCCGGTTCCCTGCCACGGAAGCCCCTCGATGGCGCGCTTAATCGAGTCCGACGCCAGTTTCAGTCCTTCGTCGCGCGTCAGGCCCTTCCACGAACCTGGATGCAAGACCAGGTGCTCGGCTCCCAGCGCCAACGCCCGCTCCACTTCCCCGCGAAAGGCCGCTACGCTCTTCTCCCGCACCTCGTCCGACTGGCTGCACACGTTCACCAGATAACTGGTATGTATCACCAGCGGCCCCACATCGAGAGCCGCGCGCAACTCGCGCATCCGCTCAGCCTGCTTGGGAGCGACCTTGGGCGCCCGCCACATCCGCGGGCTCGACGAGAAGACCTGAAAAGTATTGGCGCCGATCTCCCGCGCCCGCTCCACCGCATTCGAAGCTCCGCCCGCCGTCCCCAGATGAATCCCGATCCGCTTGGTCATAGGAAAAGTGTATACGGGACGCCAAGAGGGCACGCTACTCGTATCCCTCAGGAATCCTGTCCTCAGGTTGCTGGCGGTAGGCAACTCTGCCACCCGGCGCACGGTGATGCTGCCACTGAATGCACAGTGACACTGGCATCTGTGCATGCACCTCACGCAGAGTATCATCCACGCCGAAGACGCGCGGGAATGTTAACGAATGAGTTAATGCCGGATTGCTAACTGTTGCCAAACGACAGTAACTGGTTGGTAAACATCGGAGGGTGAGCGCCCAGTTAGGTTGGGTTGAGGCGCCGAAGGGCAACAGGCAACTGCAGGTCCCTTTCGACTTCATTCAGGCAGGCTTTCGACTCCCCTCCGGTTGCTCAGGACGACATCTTCCGGGGCTGTGCTATCCCACCCTTGCCGCAAAAACGCGTCAAGGATGGGGCACGGGGTGCCAGGTAGGCCCAATCAGCCCCTGCTAGTCTCTTGCCCAGGTCCCCAGTGTCGTCTAGAAACCAAAACCTATCTCCACGGTTCGATTCATTGATAAATGCGCGCAAGGCGGGGCTCTCAAGAGCCGCTGGGGAAATGTTGCCAATGATTGCGAGCCTCATCCCGTAGTTCACAAACTTTTGAGCAATTGCGCCCGCAAGCCCCGTACGCAACTGAAAAAGGACGGAGAGAGCCTGTCGACTGGGAACAGAACTAGTTCAGCCCCCTGTGCCATGGCTTCTCCCAGAACTGCGAGCGCATCTTGTTCGGACTGAATGGCTGGCCCGTTCGATGAGCATTCGAAGATTCGCACGCCATGCAATTCGTAAGAATGTGCAGCCATACCTGACCACCAGAATGGTATCCCGGCGATAACTCAGCCCTCGTGTGGTGGGGCAACGTCGCCTGCGGCGGCCTTGTTGGTTTCTACTTCGCGTTCGGTCAGATGATCGAACCAGGTGAATTTCAGGATGGCCGAGGTTCCGAGAATGACGGCGAGAGTGATGGCGGCGCGGTCGAACTCCTGGGTCACGATGTACAGCGGCAAAGCTACCAGGGCGATTTGCCAGACGATGCCGATGGCGATGTTGAACATGTCGCGGGGGAAGTCGCGGTTTTTCAGGAATGCGGGGTCTTCGGCGAGGACCTTCTTGAGAATCGGTCCCCAGAAGCCCCAGGGACGAACGCGGCGGTAGAAGTCCTTGAGGACGGCGTCGTCTTCGGGCCTGGTGAGCAGCGTGCCGAGAAGGCAGCCGATAAGCGAAATCGCCAGCACCACCGGGAAGGCGATGGCAACTTCGGTGTTGATGGAATATTGGTCGTGCAGCCGTTGCACCAAGGGGACGAGTGCGAGGATTGGCGGCATGCCCAGGGCGGAGACAATGCCGGTGATCATGCCCCAGAAGTAGCCGTAGCCGTTGAAGCGCCACCAGTACCACTTGAGCACGTTGGAGGCGGTGTAGCCGCCCCACAGCCCGGAGACGATCCAGACCACGACGGCGTTGACGGAGCTGACCTTCCAGCCGATGAGAACGCCGATCACGACGACGGCAAACGAGGCCAGGTAACTGAGTCGGACATAAGTCTTCTGTTGCGCGTGGGGATTGAGGTAGCGCTTGTAGATGTCGTTGACGAAGTAGGGCGGGGCGGCGTTGACGGTGGCCGCGAAATTGGACATGAAGGCGGCCAGCAGGCCGGCAATGAGGAAGCCCAGCAGGCCGACGGGCACGAAGCGGCCGAGCGCGTAGGGAAGGACCAGCTCGAAGTCCATGTTGGGGCCCATGGCGCGAAGGTTTTCAGAGAAGAAGACGGCGGCAAGCACGGTGAGGCCGGCGATGAGGAAGTAGCGCGGGAAGGTGAGCACGACATTGACCCATGCGCTCATCATGGAGGCTTCGCGCGGGTCTTTCGACGAAAGAACGCGCTGCATGTCGTAGTTGGGCGCCGGGCCGGCGGCGGAGATGAGCACGCCCTTGAAGAAAAGCATCATGACAAAGAAGCCGAATAGTCCATAGCCGTCGGAGGCGATCTTGGCGGTGGCGGCGGGAAGCAGGGTGGACCAGTCCAAATTCAAGTGCCAGCCGAAGAAGAGGTTGTCCCATCCGGCGGGGACCATGCGGTGGAGGGTCTCAGGCGCGACCTTGAGCATGGCGATGATTCCAACCGCGAAGGAAGCGATGGAGAGAATGACGAACTGGACCACTTCGGTGATGACGACCGAGATCATCCCGCCCTTGATGACGTAGATGGCGGTGATGGAAATGAGGATCAGGGCGTACATGTTGGGCGAAAGATGCCAGGGAAGGAAGGTAGCAGCGAATTTGCCGATGCCTTTGAATCCGTAGCTGAAGAATCCGATGATGCTGACGAACGCATAGACGACCACGATGATGTGCGACAACTGCGCGCCCAAGCCGGTGCCGAAGCGGGTCTTGATCCACTCGGCTCCAGTCATGACTTTGGAGCGGCGCAGCCAGGCGGAGAGATAGACCATGAGAAATATCTGGTTGAAGGTGGGCCAGAGCCAGGGAATCCACACGCTCTTCATGCCGTAGATGAACATCCAATAAACGAGCAGCATCGTCCCGCTGATGTCGAACATGCCCGAGGCGTTGGAGATGCCCAGGACATACCAGGGCATCTTGTTGCCGCCGAGGAAGTAGTTCTGCATGCTCTGCGAGGCGCGGTGCGAAACCCAGTAACCGATCAACACCGTGCTCATGAGGTAGGCGACGATGATGACGATATCGAGAACGTGAAGCTGCATGGGAACTCTCTTTCTACTTCAATTGGCCGGCCAACAGAAATACGAGGGAGGCCTGCCAGTTGATGCAAATCTCATTGCTTGCGTAGGAGGCCGTCTGGTCGGCGTAGACCTTGGCGGGAGGCAGGTCCGGAGGCAGAGCTTGCAGGACCGCGTCCTGGCGGTTCGGATTCGGCCCGCCAGAGAGCAACCCCGGCCAGGGGGGGCCGGGGCGCGACGCGCTGGGGCGGTGATGGGGATGCTGGACGGGATTCTCGCCGACTTGCGTGACCCAGGAAAGCGAAAAGGTGTTGCGACCCAGCAGATAGTGGAGGTTGTCCCGCGCCGTATCCACGAATGAAGGGTCCGGCGAGAGGGCGTTGGCGATGAGCAGATCCATTCCATAGGCCGCGGCAATGCCATTCGAGCCCCAGTAATAATCGGACGTCTTGAGGCTTACGTGGTAGGGATTGTTGTGGGTGCGGTCGACAATGGCGTGGGCGGCGGAGAGGATTCGCGCGCGGATCGCCTGGATGGCCTGCTGGTCCTGGTCCTTGCGCGGGGAAAGAACATAAGTGCGAAGGGCCATGGGGGCCAGCGCGTTCCAATTCTCGACCGGGGGCGAATCGAGGCTGAGAAGAGACTCCGCATAATACGCAAGAAAAAAGTTGTTGTAGACGGCATCGCCGGTGGTGCGGGCCAGTTCGGCGGCGGCCCACAGGCGTTCGTCCTTACAACTGGCATCGCTGTACTCTCCGGTTGAGATGCCGGGCGGATTCCTGAAGGTCACGTTAGGATGTTGTTCGGTCCAGTCCCAGGCGCGGCGGCCAGCATTCAGGTTACGGGCGGCAAACTTGGGGTCGAAGGGTTTGTAGACGCGGGCGGCGATGGCGGCCACCGCGGCAAGATCGGCGGTGGCGCAGGTACTCTTGAAGGGGGACGCGCCAGTTCCGATTACCTCGCTTGGAAGTCTGTCATCCTGGGGCGCGATGAATCCAGGGAAACGCTCGCTGGTCTGCTTGTGCCAGACGCCGCCGTCCTCATCCTGCATCTTGAGCATCCACTCGAGGTTCCAGCGGGCTTCATTGAGGATGTCGGGGGTTCCATTGCCGGTCTCCGGAATCCGGAGCGGAATATGCCGGAGTTGCGGCCCGAAGAGTTCCCACGCCCACAGCAAGGTGCCGGTGGTGACCCCGGAGTTGACCATATAGCGGCCATAGTCGCCTGCGTCGTGCCAGCCTCCGATATTGTCGCGCGGCCCTCTAGCACCCGAGGAGGGATGAAACTCTCCGTGCTTGTGACATGCGGGGTGCGAGAAGCCGGGGAACTCAGGCCCCAGGTTGACCGCCGTGCCGCAGCGCTGACCGTAGAAGCCGAGCATAGCCATCCAATAGGTTCGCTTGTAGACATCTGCATCGAGGGTAAAGTTCCAACTGCGGCCTACGCCGGGGATGTCGAGGTAGTAAGTTCCCGGCTTGCGGAAGGCGGAGAAATCGGCGGCTTGGATCCGGTCGCCGGAGTCGGGGTCGGGCTCCGGCAGCGTCAGATTGCCGTGAGAGACTGTGACGCCGTCGCTGGAGCGCCGCAGATCGAAGGATTGGGCAATGGTTTGAGTGAATTGCGTGGAACTGACCAAGGCAATCTTGGGACCGTCGAGGGGATAGCCAACCTGGTCGACTTTAATGGCCAGGGATGGGGTTTCGCCCGCATGGAGCAGAACTGCTGGGAAGAGGAAGAGGCCGGCAAGGAGAACGAAAAGAGGCAGCTCGCGGCCGGGCCGCGCGTCGATGAGAGCAAGAAAAAAAGGACTTTCCATACTTCCAGGCCTTTCGCAAGCGCCGGGAACAAGGGCAAAAAGGGCGCGAAATTATCTCGCGTTTGCCCAATTCCCGGCTCTGATCCCGGATACTGCGGGAGATTGCGTGATTTCGCTTGCGCAGATACTTTTGCACATTGGGATGGCATCGCGCAATCGAAATCGATCCTTCGGAAGAAGCATGGTATCGTTTAACAAAAACGTTTGATTAGGGCATGAGCCAAGGGCTATACTAGCGTTCTTTGGGCAAGGGGAAAGTCATCATGAAGTTCGGACATTTCGACGATCGCAACCGCGAGTACGTGATTACGCAGCCGGACACGCCATTGCCGTGGATCAATTACCTGGGCTGCCAGGCATATTTCGGGATTATTTCCAATACAGCGGGCGGGTACTCGTTCTATCGCGACGCGCGGCTGCGCCGGCTGACGCGATACCGGTACAACAACGTGCCGCTGGACTTCGGAGGACGCTATCTGTACCTGCGCGACAATGAGAGCAAGGAGTTCTGGTCGCCTTCGTGGCAGCCTACGCGCAACGATTTGAAAGATTACACGTGCCGGCACGGGATGGGCTACTCCATCATCGGCTCGTCGTACAACGGGATTGAGGCGCACACGCGCTATTTCGTGCCGCTGGACGAGAACCTGGAGATCTGGCAACTGACGGTGAAGAACCGGCGGGCGGCGAAGGCAAAGCTCTCGGCCTTCGGCAGCATTGAGTTCTGCCTGTGGGATGCGCAGGACGACGCGACCAACTTCCAACGGAACTTCAATATTGGCCAGGTGGAAGTGGAATACGGCGTGATTTATCACAAGACCGAATATCGCGAGCGGCGCAACCACTTTGCCTACTTCGCGTGTTCGGAGGCGGGGACAGGGTTCGACACGCAGCGGGAGGCGTTCCTGGGCCGTAATCGCGGCTGGGACAGGCCGGCAGCTGTGGAAGCGGGGCAATTGACCAACTCGATTGCCTATGGGTGGTCGCCGATGGGGGCACACCAGGTGAAGCTCGAACTCGAGCCCGGAGAGACGCGGCAAATCGTGTTTGTGCTTGGCTACCACGAGAATCCGGTTGAGGACAAATTCGATCCGCCCGGCTCGCAAACGATCAATAAAAAGCTGGTAAAGCCGGTGATTGCGAAGTACCTGGACGGCAAGGTGGCCGATGCGGCCTTTGAGAAGCTGCGGGACTACTGGGACGGTCTTCTGGGCATCCTCCAGGTGAATACTCCGGACATGCACACCAACCGCATGGTGAACATCTGGAACGCGTATCAGTGCATGGCGACGTTCAACATGTCGCGGTCGGCATCGTTCTATGAGTCGGGGATCGGGCGCGGGCTGGGGTTCAGGGACTCGAACCAGGACCTGTTGGGATTTGTGCACATGGCGCCGGCGAGGGCGCGGGAGCGGATCCTTGACCTGGCGGCGACGCAACTGCCGACCGGAGGCGCTTACCACCAGTACCAGCCGCTGACCAAGCGGGGCAACAACGACATCGGCAGCGGATTCAACGACGATCCGCACTGGCTGATCGTGGGCGTGGCGGCGTATCTGAAAGAGACCGGCGACTGGAGCATTTTGGACGAGCCGGTGCAGTATGACAATCAGGCGAGTTCGGAGAAGCCGCTCTACGAGCATTTGCAGCTCAGCTTCTCTTACACTCTGTCCCGCCTGGGGCCGCATGGCCTCCCGCTGATCGGCCGTGCCGACTGGAACGACTGTCTGAACCTGAACTGCTTTTCGGACACGCCGGGGCAGAGTTTCCAGACCACCACCAACAAGGACGGCAAGGTGGCGGAATCGGTGTTCATCGCCGGACTGTTTGTGCATGCGGGCCGCGAGCTGGCGGCGATCGCTCGGAGGCGTGGGCTGGAAGACGAGGCTACGTTGTATCTGGCTGAGGCGGCCAGGATGGAACAAACCATCCATCGGCACGGCTGGGACGGGGAGTGGTTTCTGCGCGCCTACGACGACTTTGGCGCCAAGATCGGTTCGAAGGAGTGCGAAGAAGGAAAGGTCTTCATCGAGTCGAATGGATTCTGCGTACTGGCCGGAATTGGGCTTGAAGACGGCAAGGCTGCAAAGGCGATGGAAGCGACGCGCAAGCACCTGGCAACCAAACACGGGATCGTGGTGCAGCAGCCAGCGTACTCGAAGTACTACCTGAACCTCGGCGAGATTTCGTCTTACCCGCCGGGGTACAAGGAGAATGCGGGCATCTTCTGCCACGTGAATCCATGGGTGATGATCGCGGAGACGCGGCTGGGGCACGGCGACGAGGCGCACGACTACTACAGCCGCATCAACCCGTCCGCGCGCGAGGAGATCTCCGAACTGCATCGCTGCGAGCCTTATGTGTATGCCCAGATGATCGCGGGCAAGGATGCGCCCACCTTCGGCGAAGCCAAAAACTCGTGGCTCACGGGGACGGCCGCGTGGAACTATTATGCGATTGTGCAATGGATTCTGGGTGTGCGGACTTCGCTCGATGGGTTGGAGATTGCTCCGGTAATACCGAAGAGCTGGCCAGGGTTCACGGCGACGCGAATCTTTCGCGGGGTGGTCTATAAGATTTCCATCGAGCGGAAGGGCGAGGGCAATCGGATTGCATTGACGGTGGATGGAAAGGCAATCGAGGGGAATGTTGTTGCGCCTCCGGAGGATGGACGCAAGGAAGTTTCGGTCGTTGGGATTTTGAGTTAGGCCAATCCCAGATCGCGGGTGGAGGTGGAGTTTGTATTTGGCCAATGAACACCGCTACGATACCATGCTGTACCGCCGCTGCGGCAAGAGCGGGGTGCGGCTGCCGGCTATCTCGGTGGGGCTGTGGCATAACTTCGGAGGGGTGGATGTTTTCGAGAATGGCCGCGCGATGTTGCGCCGGGCCTTCGATCTCGGCATCACCCACTTCGATCTGGCCAATAACTATGGGCCGCCGCCGGGCAGCGCGGAGAGTAACTTCGGCGAGATTCTGCGCCTCGACTTGAAGCCGTACCGGGACGAGTTGATTATCAGCTCGAAGGCTGGGTGGGGGATGTGGCCCGGCCCGTATGGCGATTGGGGATCGCGCAAGTATCTTCTCGCTAGTTTGGATCAGAGCCTGAAGCGCATGGGACTGGACTATGTTGACATCTTCTACTCGCATCGGCCCGATCCTGAAACACCTGTGGAAGAGACCATGGGGGCGCTCGATCAAGCGGTGCGATCCGGCAAGGCGCTCTACGCCGGCATCTCCAGCTACGACGCAAGGCAGACCGCGACGGCCGTGAAAATTCTTCGGGAACTGGGAACACCTTGCCTGATTCATCAGCCCAAATACTCGATGTTCGAGCGTTGGATTGAGGACGGGTTGCTGGATGTGTTGGGCGAGGAGGGCGTGGGCGCGATCGCGTTCTGTCCGCTGGCGCAGGGATTGCTGACCGACCGCTATTTGCAGGGGATACCCGGAGACTCGCGCGCCTCGAAGCCCTGGGGGTTCCTGAAGAGGCAGGACATCAGCGAAGAGCGGTTAAGCCAAGTGCGGGCGCTCAGCGGGATCGCTCAGGAGCGCGGCCAATCTCTGGCGCAGATGGCCCTGGCCTGGGTGCTGCGCGACGAGCGGATGACTTCGGCGCTGATCGGCGCCAGCCGCGTGGAGCAGATCGAGCAGAATGTGGCGGCGCTCGCAAACCTTCAGTTCTCGGCGGAGGAGCTCGGCAGCATCGAGGCAATTCTGAAGCCGCCGGCTTGAGCTTAGCGTGGAAGGCCCCGCGTCGATGACGTGCACCATAAGCGAGGAGGACCCCAGTGCTAGACCTGCGGCAGAGCCTGGAAGCGGAGTTGCGTTCCGATATTCTTCCGTTCTGGCTCACATACGCTTTTGACGAAGAGTTCGGCGGCTTTCGCGGCCGAATCGCCAACGATCTGACGATCGACCGGCACGCGGAGAAGGGGCTGATCCTCAACGCGCGCATTCTGTGGACTTTTTCCAAGGCATTCAGCGTCTATCGGAACTCGGTGTATCTTGAGACTGCTCGGCGGGCGTACGAGTATATTTGCCGCTGCTTCTGGGACGGGGAATTTGGCGGCGTGTACTGGATGGTCGACTACCAGGGCCGGCCCAGCGACGGAAAGAAGCGTATCTATGGGCAGGCGTTTGCGGTTTATGCGCTGGCCGAGTATGCGGCTGCGAGCGGAGACGGCGAGGCGATTGCGAAGGCGATGCGGGTGGTGGAGCGGATCGAAGCCTCGGGTCACGACGACGGGAACGGCGGATACTTCGAGACATACGAGCGGGATTGGACGCTGGCCACGGACCAGCGCCTGAGCGAGGTGGACCTGGACGAAAAGAAGTCGATGAACACGCACCTTCATCTGCTGGAGGCCTACGCCGCACTGCTGCGCCGCCACGAGGACTCGACCGTGCGGCCGAGGCTGCGGGAGCTGATCGAGATGTTTCTCGACCACATTATCGATCCGGCGACGCATCACTTCATTCTGTTCTTCGACGAGGAGTGGCGGCCACGCTCGGAGAAGATTTCGTTTGGCCACGATATCGAGGGAAGCTGGCTGTTGTGCGAGGCGGCAGAGGTTCTTGACGACGCGGCGGTTCTGGAGCGCGTGCGCGAGGTTGCGGTGAAGATGGCGCAGGCGGTTTACGAGCAGGGGCTGGACGGCGATGGAGGACTTCTTTATGAGGCCGGGCCGGAGGGTGTCACGGACACCGACAAGCATTGGTGGCCGCAGGCGGAGGCCGTGGTTGGGTTCCTGAATGCGTACCAACTCTCGGGCCGGAAGCACTTTCTGGATGCTGCGAAGCGAAGCTGGGCGTTCGTTGAGAAATACGTCGTCGACTATGAGCACGGTGAGTGGTTCTGGCTGGTTTCGAGGCAGGGTGTCCCCAGCAACGAGCGGGACAAAGTGGGGCCGTGGAAGTGCCCTTACCACAACAGCCGCGCGTGTTTTGAGGTGATAGAACGGGTGGATGGCATTGGCGCCGGGGCGCGGAACAAGGATAGAAAGACTGGAGAGACAGGATGAATCGGGCAGCATTCATGAAGAGCGTGCAGAACTTGATCAAACAGCAGGAACGGCTGCTGAAGCGGCGCAACCCGAAGGCGGCAAGCGGAAATGGCGTCTTCGATCGATTCGAGTTTCCGGTGCTGACCGCGGGCCACGCGCCGATAGCTTGGCGGTATGACTTGAATCAGAAGACGAATCCGCTGCTGCTGGAGCGGATGGGGGTGAACGCGACCTTCAACGCGGGTGCGCTGCTGCACCAAGGAAAATACCTGGTTGTGGCGCGGCTGGAAGGCGCGGACCGCAAGTCGTTCTTCGCTGTCGCCGAGAGCCCGAACGGCACCGACAATTTCCGATTCTGGGACTATCCAATTCTGATGCCGGAGACCGGCGAGCCGGACATCAACGTCTATGACATGCGGCTGGTGAAGCACGAGGACGGGTGGGTTTACGGCCTGTTTTGCACGGAACGCAAAGATCCCAAGGCGCCGGCGTGGGACACCTCTTCGGCGGTGGCGCAGTGCGGGATTGCGCGAACCAGGGACCTGAAGACGTGGGAGCGGCTGGCGGATTTGCAATCGAGTTCTCCGCAGCAACGGAATGTGGTGCTGCACCCGGAGTTTGTCGACGGAAAGTACGCCTTCTATACGCGGCCGCAGGATGACTTCATCCAGGCCGGGAAGGGCGGCGGGATCGGGTGGGGGCTGGCGCCGAAGATCGAGGAGGCCGCGATCGACTGCGAGATCATCATGGACAACCGCGAATACCACACCATTCAAGAGGTGAAGAACGGGCTCGGTCCCGCACCGATCAAGACGGCGGAGGGTTGGCTGCACCTGGCTCATGGGGTGAGGAACACGGCCGCCGGGCTGCGCTACGTGCTCTACCTTTTTCTGGCCGAACTGGAACGGCCGTGTGTGATTACCCATAAGCCGGCGGGCTACTTCATCGCTCCGCAAGGCGAGGAGCGCGTGGGAGATGTTTCCAACGTGGTATTCAGCAACGGATGGATCGAGAAGAAGAACGGCGACGTGCTAATTTACTACGCTTCGTCGGATACGCGCCTCCATGTCGCGGAGAGCAGCGTGCGGCGGTTGCTGGATTATGTGAAGAACACTCCGGCCGATCCGCTGCGCAGCCGCGCCTGCGTGGAGCAGCGCTATGCGCTGATCGAGAAGAACCTGGCGGCGCTGAATGCGATCGAGCTGCCCGGCGGCAAGCTTAGCGCCAGAAAGGCAGGCAAGCGGACGAAGGGTAAGAAGCGGTAGAGCTCAAGACTTCAGAGACCGGCACAAGCGAAGCCCGGGAAGGTTGCGGTATCGTAACTTCGTAAACTGGCTGTGACGAATTCCCATGGTCTGCCAATGCGCCTTTACCGGCACGGGACTGACGTTGCTTGAGCAAACCTGGCGCGATTGAGACAGGGAGAATTACCGCGCTCGAAGCGGTGCTATTTCTGGTCCTGGTTCGGGGTCTGTCGTTCTTTCTGCCTCTGTTTCTGTTCCTTGCGAGCTTGCTTTTCTTCCGCGTCCAGGGCGCGGACCTGGGCATCGCGGCCGTTGGTTGGGTCCTTGTGGAGAACGTGACGGGAGATATCCGGCCAGAACTCCTGAAACAAGGAGCCCAGGCCGCCCTCGGCGGTGACGATAAAGCCGTTAGTGAGGGTTTCGCCGATACCGGAGTTGCTGGCAGGGTAGTAGAGATTGGAGATGGCGCCGGAGATGATGTTTCCGGTGACGTTCGAGTAGTTTGGCTCCCATTTGCCGGTGTTGTCGTGTTTGCACACGACGTTGGTGGCCAGGGCATAGAGGATGCGGTGCCCGGTTGAGCCATGACCACGGCGGAAGTAGCGGGGGTCCTGGTGGAGGACCGCGGGCAGGATGCCGTTGCCGATCATGGTGCCGTCGAAGGCGTCGAGATAGGCCGCCCCGGACCGCCTTCCATAGCCTTCGATGCCCCACCTGAATCCGGGATCGTTGCCCAGGGCCTCGTGATAGCCGGCAACCATGAGCGCGGCGCCAAAGGTGACCGGATCGACCGAGGAACGAAAGGCGAGCTTGATCTTCTGGGCCGCCGTGAGGGAGACGGCATCGGGGCGATAGGAGATGTTGAACGCAGGCACAACGCCGAGGACGCGCTGTTTCTCCTGCTCCTTGATCTGGTCTTCGGCTTTGTCATGCCGGCTTTCTTGCGCCGGGGGGTGCTGGGCAGCCGCCTGGGAGTTGGAGCTGCCCTGTGCAGCGGGGCTCTGCGCCGGGGTGGAGCTCGGGGCTGGCTGTGGGGTGGTCTGGGCTGGAGCCGCACGGGTCTGCTGATCCTGCGGACTCGCTGACGCAACCTCGAATTGGGCCTGGGGCGCTTCAGGAAGCTCTTGGGCGGGGATGAGGATCAGGCTGGACAAAGGTTCCTGCGGAGACAATCGAGGGGGACACGCCAGCAGCGCGATACCGGCAAAGAAGATTGCAGGGATAAGACGAAGACCTAAACGCATCCATTCACCAGATAGGAGGCAGGCAGCCGTGAGAGCAGTCCGGTTGGAAGGCAAATCGGGCTGGGGGTCGCCTTGAGGGTAAATCACCCCACGCGGCGGGCTATGGTCCGGCGAGCGTTGCGGGGCTACGTTTCATCGGGGTTACGCAATGCTTATGTGTTAGACGCGCTTTTGGGGTCCGAGGATGCGGCTAGAGGGCGAAGAGGCCCCGGCTTGGCCGGAATTGGCTGAGTTCTTATTGGATTCTGGAGGCATCGGGTTGTAGATTGGTCGAATACCACGCTTTGAGGAGGCCGCATCCATGCCCAATCCGGTTGTGCACTTCGAGATCGTCGGCGCAGACCAGCAACTGCTGGAAAGCTTCTATGGCGCAGTATTCGACTGGAAGATTACCCCCGCGATGGAGGGGTATTCGCTGGTCAATGCCGGTTCGGGCATCGGCGGGGGAATCGGCGCCATGGGAGAAGCGCGCCGGCACGTCACGTTTTACGTGGGGGTTGAAGATGTCGAGGCGGCCCTGGCCCTGATCGAAAGCAAGGGCGGGCAAAAGGCCTTCGGGCCGCATTCGATCCCGGATGGAGGAATAATCGCCGGGTTCACCGACCCCGAGGGGCACCTGGTGGGGCTGGTGCAGGGGCCGAAGTAGGGCGGCGAACCAACTGCAGCGTCAAGATTCCTCGGCAAGAGTATGGGCCGCTGCCTGAACGGCGATCATCAGTGTCATTGGGTTTGTGGGGGACGCCATGAATCCCCGTTTTTCGTAAAATCGCCTGGCGCTCTCGTTGATTGCATGAACGAGAATTGCGCGAATGCCGGCAATTTCGGCGGCCTGGACAGTTCTGAGTACCGCATCCTTCAAAAGAGCCGAACCGATTCCCCGCCCCTGGAACTTGAGATCAATAGCAAGCCGCCCAATCACCATCACGGGGATGGGGTTGGGCATATTCCGCCTCACACGGCCAGGAACATCCCTGTGCGCGGCCGCGCCCGCGGCCAACGCGTAGTAGCCCACAACTTGGCGGCCGACGCAAACGACATAGGTCCGTGATGCACCGCTTTCCTCTTTGTGAAGCGCCCTGCGCTTGAGCCACTCGTCTAGCTCGGGCTCGCCGCATAGGAATTGCGAGAGATCTTGAGCCTGGTTCAGTCTTTCTGGAGCGGAAATATCCCCGATCTCTACTTGTCCCATGGCGCCTTGGTCTTGAGCAAGCGAGTCAATCCGGGATTGTCTGCCGGCGGCGCATCCAGCAATTCGATGAAACGCTGAAATGCCTCGTCGTCCAAATTGAAATAGCGCTGGTCGAGCAAGACTGATTCGGCCTCCCGGCAGGCGGCATTCAGCATGAAATCGGAGCGGTTGCGTCCCAGCGTCTTCGCCGCCTGGTCGATCAGCGCTTTCTGGTCCCTGGTGACTCGAAGATTGATGTTCTCCGTGCGCAAGCTGTTCGATTCGGGAACCGCGGTGCCCATGGTTTTGGTCTCCATTGTGATCACAATCAGTGTACAGTGACGTGCGCACGATGTAAATACTGAAGCCGTACGATGTGCCGTAACGTTGCGGAGGATCGCTGGTCCAGGTTTGTGGTATCCAACCCTTGCGCCAGAAAAAAGGCGCAAGGATGGGGCGCCCGGCGAAAAGTACCTTGCGAAGGCCCGATGCTGGGAGGATAATTCATTTTCATTGCCAATGATCCCCGGCAGTGGCCTTGAAAAGGCGCTGAGAAAAGGAGTCCCGCCATGAGGCGTGTGATTCTGTTTTTTTCCATCGCGATATTCGCCGCGAGCATAGCGGCTAATGTCGATGCCAAACAGGCCGATCATCAGTGGAGCGTCGGCAAGGTTCTCGATGAAAATCGCGCCCGATACTTCGCCGGGATGCTAAACAATTCGTCCTCCAGCACAACGGAGAACGGTACCTGGAACGGCAGCGCCAACAGCACCTCCATAGGCAATTCAACGACTACTCAAGCCAATGGGGATTATTCCGGGACACGGAACACCTCGACCTACGGTTCGTCAATACCGGTTTACAGGGTCTATGACAACCTCGTAATTGAGGGTGACAATACTGTTTACATCACATCTGAGCGCCTTCGCTGGCGCTGGTCAAAGGGCACGCACGTCGCAGTCAACGGGACGGTCAGATATTACGTTGATGGTAGGAAACTCCACGTCTTGGACGACGACAATAAGGAACACACTATCGAGATCCTCAAGGAAATCAAGAAGGATTCTCCAGCAACCACTGCGGCTTCTGCGCACCTTGATAATCGCCCACCAATCACGACCCAGGCTGACAATAGTCCTGCCGCCCAAGCGTCCCTCGCCATTGACTCCACACCTCCCGCCGCAGACATTGAGATTGACGGTGCATTTGTCGGCAACACCCCCTCTACGGTAACTGTCGCTTCCGGCAGCCACCAGATTGCCGTGAAGAAAAAGGGGTTCGCCGTCTGGAGCAGAACCCTCACCGTCACGGGCGGCACTGTTCATCTGAATGCAGAGTTGGAGCGGATAGCTGCGCAATAGCGCTACAACACGCTGTTTTTTCTCAAGATAGCGCCAAGCCTTGTGCTGGCCCTCAAGCCGCGAAGTCGATAAATCCCTTCTCCGGGTTGGTGGAGACCAGCTTCACTGTGACCTTATCGCCTACGTCCAGGGCCTCGCGTTGTGCATCTTGCTTTCCTTGTCTTTTGCGGAAAGAAACACAGATCGCGAGGCAACCTGTTTCTCTCGGATCAGTTTCTTCCAACCTCTGGAATCGATAATCCGCGGCAAATCTTCCGGGCCAGCAGATCGGCAACTTCGCCATGGCGAGGTATGGCTTCTGTCTGTCCGGTGGCAGGGTTGCACCACAAGGAATGCGAAGCGCCTTCTCGTTTAAGGTAGCACCCGTGCAAACGCAAAAAGCGCAGAAGCGACTCTCGCTTCACTGGATGGTCACCGTCTCGCGAAGAGCGTCTGCCGGAACTCCGCGAAGTCCGTCCTCGCGGCGGTCTTCCAGTATCAATTGGATGGCAGCGCCCAGGCTCTCGCGGCACTCTTCCACGCTATGCCCTTGCCCGTTCGCGCCGGGAATCTCCGGAGACCAGGCGACAAACCATTCGCCATCGCGTTCAATCACCGCCGTGAATTCGTTCCGCATGAAACGAGTATAGAACGGATATTTTGATTCTGCGCAACTGAGGACAGGGTCTCCTCACGCCGCGAAGTCGATGAAACCACGCTGGGGATCGGTGGAGATTAGTTTGACCGTGACCTTGTCGCCTACGTCCAGGCCCTTTCCGCCGTGGACCAACATGCCTTCGGCGTGGGGATCGAGGGTGCGGACGAAGGTGCCGTAGTTGTTGACGCCGGTGACGATGGCGGGGAAGCTCTGGCCGATGCGGGGGCGGAGGACGACCGCGGCGATGCGCTTCTGCATCTCGCGCTCCACTTTGCGGGCGTTGTCTTCCATGAGCGTGCAGCGTGTGGCGATGGCATTGAGCCGATCTTCGGAGTAGGGCTGCTGCGCCTTGGCGAGCCAGGCCTTGAGAATGCGCTCGGCGACCATGTCGGGGAAGCGGCGGTTGGGGGCGGTGGAGTGGGTGTAGTCCTGGACAGCCAGGCCGAAGTGGCCGGGCGAGGGCTCGTTGGGCTTGACCAGGACGTACTCGCCAGGACCCATGAGCTTGACCACGGCCAGCGACAGATCGGGAAAGTGCACGGGGTCCTTCTGCTTCTGGGCGAGGAGGAAGTCGTTGAGGGCTTTTGAGTCGGGCTCGGCGGGGAGAGTTGCGCCCAGGCCATGGGCGAGCTCGACGATGCGATCCCAGCGCTTGGGGATGCGCACGATGCGGCGGATGGAGGCTATGCCGGCAGCCTCGAAGGTGCGGGCGATGACGCCGTTGGCCGCCACCATGAACTCCTCGATGAGCGAGGTGGCGCGATTCTTTTCCAGGCGCACAATCTCGATGGCCTGCTCGGCGAGCATGACCGGGCGGGTCTCAATGGATTCGAGGTCAAGCGCTCCGTGCTGGAATCGGCCGCCGACCATGCGCTGGGCGGCGGTGTCCTGGAGCTTGAGTTGGGCGGCCAGATCGGTATTTGCGTTCGGACCGGCGCTGGCGGTTACCTTGGCCGGTGCGGGGCCGGTTCCCTCAAGCCATGCGCCGACGCTGTTATAGGCAAGCTGGGCGCGGTTGCGGACCAGGGCGCGATAGGCTTTGCCGTCGGAGGCAGCGCCGGAAGAGTCAACCGAGAACTCGATGACCACGGCCACTCGGTCCTGGTTCTCATTCAGCGAGGTGATGCCTTCGGAGAGCTCGGCGGGCAGCATGGGGAAGACCTTGACGCCGGTGTAGACGGAGGTGGTTTCGCTGGCGGCGTGGCCGTCGATGACAGTGCCTTGGCGGACGCGGGCATCGACGTCGGCGACGCCGATGAGGACGCGGATGCGGCCATCGGGAAGCTGCTCGGCCCATTCAATCTGATCGAGGTCTTTGGAGGTGTCGTTATCGATGGAGGACCAGAGGAGGGAACGAAGGTCCTGGATTCCGGGAATGGCGGGCAGTTCGGGATGGGACTGAATGGCCGCCAATTCGGAATCGGTTCCGGCGGGGAACTCGGGCTGGAAGCCGTGCTCGATCATGGCGGAGTGGGCGGCGGCGACGAGATTGAAGTGGGTTGGCTGGGAAGATGGCATGAAGAATCGGGCTCCTTCTGGGTGAAGAGCAAGGCTAGCACAGCTGCCGGTTGTCAGCGATCGGAGGTCAGTTGCCCTTCGAATTCAAAATCGGAGGCTTTCGCGGGTGACTGAAGCGCAAGAAGGGGCTTAGGAGGGTCTGAATCCGGCACGGTCCCGGCGACAGTTGCAGGGACACCGGCCTGCTAAAAAGACCGCGATTTTCGCTCAAAATCAAGCAGTCTTTGGGCCACTTTCGGCCCATCTTGAGGCATTTCAGAGGCAGGCCGACGCACTCGGCGTCCCAGAATCCGGCACGGTCTCGAGGCCCCGGCGAACGATATTTGTCGACTGGGGTGAACGGACAGCTCTTCGTCCGCAGGGTGGAGAATCCGCTCCAGCCTCCTTACGGCCTTCTTTAGCCGCCCCATGAGACAATGCCTTCGGCGGCTCATCCCTCACCGACTCCACAGCCGCCGGACGAAACCGCGCATGGCGATCGCCGCACGCATTCAGGACCTTCTTTTCGGCCGCCCGCTAGCCACCAGCGAGGAGCGCGCCGAGCACATCGGACCACTCGCCGGCATTCCCGTCTTCGGCCTCGACGCCCTCAGTTCCGCCGCCTACGGCCCTGAGGCCGCTCTGACGCTGCTGATCCCGCTGGGTCTGCTCGGCGTGCACTACATCGTGCCGGTCAGCGCGGCCATCGTTGGGCTGTTGGCCATCGTCTACTTCAGTTACCGCCAGACCATCGACGCTTACCCGCACGGCGGAGGCTCCTACACCGTGGCCTGCGAGAACCTGGGCGAGGGCGCGGGCCTGCTGGCCGCCGCCGCCCTGATGATCGACTACACGCTGACCGCTGCCGTGGGCATCTCGGCCGGCGTGGGCGCGCTCATCTCCGCCGCGCCCTCCTTGCAGCCCTACACCCTGCAACTCTGTCTCGCCGTGCTGCTCATCCTTACCGTCGTGAACATGCGCGGCGTCCACGACACCGGCGTGGTGTTCATGATTCCCACTTACCTGTTCACCGGAACGCTATTGGTGGTCATCGCAGCCGGCGCCTGGCAGGTGCTGCGCGGCTCGGGTCATCCTCACCCAGCCTCGCCGCTGCCGCCGCTGCCCACGGCAACGGCCGCCGTTAGCCTGTGGCTGCTGCTCAAAGTCTTCTCCTCCGGTTGCACGGCCATGACCGGCGTCGAGGCGGTCAGCAACGGCGTCATGGCCTTTCGCGACGATACCCGTAAGAACGCCAAGACTACGCTCACCATCATCATCGTCCTGCTGGCCACGCTGCTGGCCGGAATAGCCCTGCTCTGCCGCGCCTATGGCATTGCCGCCACCAAACCCGACGGCCCCGGATACGAGAGCGTGCTCTCCATGCTGACCCGCGCGGTGATGGGTCATGGAGCTTTTTACTACGTCACCATCGCCTCCGTTCTTTTGGTGCTGGCTCTCTCCGCCAACACCGCCTTTGCCGATTTCCCCCGCCTTACCCGCGCCATCGCCCTCGACGATTACATGCCTCACGTCTTTCTGCTGCGCGGACGCCGGCTGCTCTATTCCTGGGGAATCTATGTGCTGGTGGCGCTCACCGGGCTGCTGCTGGCGGTCTTCGGTGGCGTCACCGACCGCCTGATTCCCCTCTTTGCCATCGGCGCTTTCATGGCCTTCACCCTCTCCCAAGCCGGGATGGTGATGCACTGGAAGCGCAAGGGCGGCTCGCCGATGCGCATGGCGATCAACGGCCTCGGAGCCATGGCTACCGGCATCACCACCGTGGTTGTCCTGGTGGCCAAGTTCCGCGACGGCGCCTGGATCACGGCCTTGCTGATTGTGGCCATGATCCTCGTCATGCGCGCCGTCAAGCGGCACTATGTCCGGGTCGACCGCGAAACCGACCTCGACCGCGCAATCTCCCCCGCCGAGGTCACCCAGCCCATTGTGGTGCTGCCCATCGACCGCTGGAGCCGCATTACCGAGAAGGCCCTCTCCTTTGCGCTGGGGATGTCCACCGATATTCGCTGCCTGCACGTGCAGACCGGCGAAGAGCCGGACGAAATCTCAAAGGACTGGGAAAAGGATGTGGCCGCCCCCCTGCGCGCGGCCGGAAAATGCGTGCCCAAACTCGAAATCCTGCAATCGCCCTTCCGCTACGTCCTGGCGCCGGTGGTCGAATATGTCCTCAAGGCGGAGCGGGAATCGAGCTTCCACAAGGTCTGCGTGCTGGTTCCGGAGCTGGTGGTGCGCCACTGGTGGGAAAACCTGCTCCACAACCGCCGCGCCGACATGCTGAAGGTGATCTTGTTGATGCGCGGCAACCGGCGCATCGTGGTCATCAACATTCCCTGGTATCTCGAACGGGATTGAAGCCCAACGAAGTCCCTCCAGACCCTTCAGAACTGGACGCAACGCCCATCGGGAAGGCCTTCCCGCGATTCTCGCGCGCTATCTTCCCGGCGGATTCTCCGTCACAGGTTCAGGCAAATCCGGCAAACTCGCGGCACATCGTGAACCGGTTCCGGCTCAAACCCATCCGCCGCAGTCTCTGGACAGGCACTGGACTTCATCGAACCGGGGTCGAGAGGGTAGTCTATGAGGGTACATCCCAGTCACGGCGCCTGCTCCAAAGGGTTTCAATTACATAACCCTGCCGGCGGCCAGCCGGACAAAGCAAGGCATTGAGGAGTTTCAAGTTGAAGAGGACGTCTTTGTTTTCGATTCTGGCCCTGGTTTCGGCCGCGCTCATCCCTCTGGCGGCTCACGGCCAGATTATCAAGCACCGTAAAGCGGCTCCCTCCGAGGTGGAAGAACCCTCCTACAAGTACGAGGTCTACGCTGGGCTTGGCTACACCAGCCTCAACCAGGTGAATCAGTCGCGCAGCGGATTGATGGGCGTAAATGCCTCCATCACCCGCGATTGGGGCAAATACTTTGGACTTACCGCGGATGGGGCCTTTTGCAAGTACGCCGTGACATCCGGCAACCCCGGAAAGCCGGTGGTCGATACGGTTTTGTTCGGACCGGTCTTTCATGCCAATCTGTATGGACGGACCAGCGGGTTCGTTCATGCGCTCTTGGGTGGAGAGCACACCGGAGGTGAAAGCCAAACCCCCAACATTTCCTTCGCGGGAGGAGTTGGCGGCGGCATGGAGTACAAAATTGGCAAGCGCCTTGCCGTGCGCGCCTCCGGCGACGTCATCGCCGCGTCGTTTACGTTGATCAATCCGGGCCCCGGATACTCTCCGCACATGACCCGGGATGCGCGCGCCACCATCGGCGTGGTGTACAAATTCTGACCGGTAAAGAGGCAAGTCTGGCCTGCTGAAGCAGCGGGGCGGATGATGGGCATTCGCCCTTTTTATTCCTCCAACGGGAAGTCAATCTATGCAAAGCGGCAATCTCGCCCAGCGGAACGCTGAATGAGCTGCCGGGAAGCTCGAAGACCGTGGCGGGCGTGAGTTGCCCTTGGCGAAATCGGAAGTAAAGCTGCTTGTTCGGCTCGATCACCCAGATGGCGCCGATTCCCATCCGCTCATAGTCCGCCAGCTTTTCCAGCATGCGTGTCATCGAGTCTTCCGGCGAGAGAATCTCAAAGACCGCCAGCGGCGGATGGGTAATGATTTGCTCGCTCGGTGCGCTGCGGCTGAGCAGAGTCACATCGGGCACGCGAGATCGATCTGCTCCCGTCTGGACTCGCAACTCGGTCCGTGAAATAACTCCCAATTCCTTTTCGCGCGCAAGAAAACACGCACCCAGAATGATTTGCCAGGTTGCATGATCGTATTCGCCCACGGCACGCTTCTCTACGACACCGGCAACATACTCGCAGTCCGGGTCGGCGGTGATCATTAAGTAGTCTTCGACCGAGATAAGGGAAGCGGCTGCCTCCGTATGGGTGATTGTACGCCCGTTCATGCTCCTGCGCGTTCCAGCACAACGGAGTAGGAAAGCATCAAGGTCCCACTTGGCAAAGCTCTGCTCTCTTCCAGATGAAGGGTCTGACGCCGGCCTTCCGGCAGCAACGGAACCCCGCTCCCCAGCATGACTGGCATCACCGCGACTTCCACCGTATCCACCAGTCCCGCGTCGAGCATGCCGCGAAACAGCACGCCGCCGCCCATGAGCCAGATGTCTTTGCCGGGCTGCGCCTTCATCGCGGCCACGCCCTCTTCGACGCCGCTGCTGAGAACGGTGACATTGGGATGCTCCTCTTGCTTGAGCGTGCGCGAGACGACGACCCAGCGGTGGCCGGAACCGGTCAGAGGTCTGGTCCGGGCAACCTCATACGTTAGCCGGCCCATGAGCAGCGTGTCGTACCCCGCGAAGATGGCCGCGAAATCGATGGATGGATCAGGCACGATCCAGTCGTACTCGCCCTGGGGGCCGGCGATGAAACCGTCCAGACTCATGGCCACACCGTAACGCAAACGCCGCATGTTGGCCTCCGCTTGAGAACAGCTTACCGCTCTTCCGCTCTGTGCAGCCTGGCGACAGCTCCGGAGGCCAGCGCTTTTTCAGAGTCCCGCGTTTTGGGCTCAGAATCTTGTAAAAGGCCCTGCTCTTTGACCACCCCCCGGTTTTTTGGGGGTCATTGTTTGCCATTTCGATAATGGGAAGTTCTTTAAGTTGTTGTTATAAGTCTATGATTCCATGGGTCTTATAACTTCATCCAAGGCAAAGATGCGGCAAAGAAATAGGCCTCCATAGGGGAAGGGGGTGGGGGTGCAGGGTTTTCGGCTGGTATTGGACCGCCGGTTGGGCTCGCGAGGATGGGCTGGCGGAGGTTTGGCATGCGGCTATGATGCGCTGCTGGATGCTAATTGCCTGCAAAGGTGGTGCGCTCAGGCTTGCAACGCACGCTCCACTTTTGCCCAGGCTTCGGATGCGGGGTCGAAGTTGCCGCGGGCTGCATCGTCCAGCCCGGCTTGCACGGCGGCGCGAAAATTCGCTTCCTCTGCGATTCAGCGGTCAACAACTTCACGCGCCAACCCCTCCGCGCTCCTGCCGGTCTGGTCGGCCATGCGGGAGAACTGGGCTTCCTGTTCGACGGTGAGTTGCACTTCCATATGCTGAGGTTAGGAACCATTTGGGGTGGGTGTCAATTGGGGTGGGATTCTTGCGTTCCCAGGCCTCGGAAGGGAGACCCGGGGCACCATGGTCACCCGAGGGCCGCGCCGCAAACGCGGAGCGGCCCTTTCGCCTGGCGCTCGAAGCCGGCCTTACTTAGCGGCAACCAGGGGTTGGGTGGTGAGGGTGCCGTCGGCATAGCCCTTGGCGATCTGGGCGATGGAGATGGGCGCGTAGTCGCCCGCGTGGCCGGCCTGGCCGAATTGGGTCATGCGCTGGGCGACCACCTTCTTCATCGCCTCGCGGGCGGGCTTCATGTAGTCGCGCGGATCGAACTTCTCCGGCGTTTCCCACAGCACCTTGCGAATCGCGCCGGTCATGGCCAGCCGGTTGTCGGTGTCCACGTTGACCTTGCGCACGCCGTTGCGGATGCCAAGCTGAATCTCCTCGACCGGCACTCCCCAGGTCTCCTTAAGCTTGCCGCCGTATTGGTTGATAACGTCCTGCAGATCCTTGGGCACCGACGAGCTGCCGTGCATCACCAGGTGGGTGTTGGGCAGGCGCTTGTGGATGGCGATCAGCACATCCATCTTGAGGACCGAGCCGTCGGGCTTTTTGGTGAATTTGTAAGCGCCGTGGCTGGTGCCGATGGCGATGGCCAGGGCATCGACGCCGGTCAGTTCGGCAAACTCGACCGCCTGGTCGGGGTCGGTAATGTGGTCCAAACCGGACCCGCCCGCCCCGTGGCCGTCTTCCACGCCGCCCAGTACGCCGATCTCGCCCTCGACCGTCACCCCGCGCGCATGGGCGTAATCGACCACCCGCTTGGTGACCGCCACGTTTTCTTCAAAGCTGGCCGGAGTCTTGCCGTCTTCCTTCAGGGAGCCGTCCATCATGACGCTGGTGTAGCCCAGTTCGATGGCGCTCTTGCAGGTCTCGAAGCTGTTGCCGTGGTCCTGGTGCATGGCGATGGGAATCTCGGGATTGAGTTCCGCCGCGGCCTGGATCAGCTTGAAGAGGTAAAGATCCTCGGCAAACTGGCGTGCTCCCCGGCTGGCCTGGACGATCACCGGAGATTTGGTTTCCTTGGCCGCCGCCATGATGGCCTGGATCTGTTCCATATCGTTGACGTTGAACGCGCCGACGCCGTATCCGCCCTTGGCGGCCTCGTCGAGGAGCTGCCGCATGGAAACTAGTGGCATTTTGAACTCTCCTTCTGGATGGCTCCGGTCGCCGGTGCGCTTGCGCCCTAAGGGCGGAAGATCAGCCCGCCGGGCGGGGGAGCTGCAATCGTCCCTATGGTAGCAGAGACATGCAAGGGAAATGTGTGTCTCTGCGCACACCATAGCGCAGGCGCGGGGTAACCATAGTGTGGAATAATCTGCCGGTGAACCTAGCTTCCCTTCCTCCACCCAACAGTTGGTTTCTGGTGGCCTGCGCCGCCGGAACGGTTCTCCTTCTGCTGCTCCTCATCGCCAAAGTCCGGCTGCATCCGGCGCTGGCGCTGGCTGTCGGGGCCATGGCGCTGGGGCTGGCCTCGGGCATGCCGCTCAAGCAGGTTCCGCTGTCGTTTACCGCCGGCGTGGCCAACCTGATGGGGCATATCGCCATCATTCTGGGGCTGGGCGCGGTGCTGGGACGTCTGGTGGCCTCCTCCGGCGGCGCCGCGGCGCTGGGCAGCGTTATGGTCGACAATTGCGGCCCGAAAGGCCTGCCCTGGGCGCTGATGGGCCTGGGCATGGTGGTGGGTATGCCGGTCTTCATGGAGGTGGGCCTGGTGCTGCTGATGCCGATTGTGGCCGAGGCGGCACGGCGCAGCCAGCGGCCGCCGATCCTGGTGGGGATGCCGCTGCTGGCGGGGCTCTCCATCGTGCATGGCACCCTGCCGCCGCATCCGGCGGCGCTGCTGGCCGCCAGCCTGTTTCACGCCGACCTGGGGCGCACGATTCTGTGGGGACTGGCCGCCGGGCTGCCTGCCGCGGCGCTGGCCGGCCCATGCCTGGGATGGCTGATGATGCGCCGTTGGGAGAGGCGGCCGGGCTGGCTAGGGCTCAAGGCCGCCGAAGAGGGGTCAACTCTCTTCTCGGCCCCCGTCCCAGTCGCGGAAGAGTTGCCGGAAGGGACGGGGCCGGCCGTGGTAACGGATGCAGAGGGTGCCGATGGAGTTGTGAAGACAGAGCGGGTGCCCCAAGTCCCGCTTCTGGGACCTGGGAACTCCCAATCCAGCCTGGAGCCTCTGCCCGCCCCGGCTGGCCCCGTCCGCGCGGCCTCGGCGATCCTGCTGCCCATCGCGCTGATCTTTGTGGGCAGTTGGGCCGACGCGCTGGCCGCGCCGCCAAGCCTGGCCAACCAGATTCTGCGCCTGGTGGGCAGCCCGGACATTGCCATGCTCGTCGCCGTTCTGGCGGCGCTGGTCACGCTCGGGCCGCGCATCCAGACGGGCCGCCATCACGGGCGGGAGCTGCTGCGGCAACTGACTTCGGAGTCGTTTGAACCGATTGCCAACGTGCTGGTGATTCTGGCCGCCGCCGGGGGGCTGAGCGGCATCCTGCGCGATTCAGGAGCCGCGCAGGCCACGGTCGGCCTGGCCCTGGGCGCGCACATGCCGCCCCTGGTGCTGGCCTGGATGCTGGCCGCCGTGGTGCGCGTCTCCATGGGCTCGGCGACCGTGGCCATGGCCGTAGCCTCGGGTGTGCTGGCCCCCATGGCGGGGCATATCGGCGTGCGGCCTGAGTTATTGGTTCTGGCCACCGGCACCGGCTCGCTGATTCTCTCCCACGTGAACGATCCCGGCTTCTGGATGAACCAGGCCTTCTTCAAGCTGGAGCTGAAGCAGACGCTCTCCACCTGGTCGGTGCTGGAGACGGTGCTGTCGGTAGCCGGGCTGGGGACCACGCTGTTGCTGGCAGCGGTGTTGCGGTAGGCAAGAGCGGCTCCCCTGCTACTGCCCCAGCACCGCTCCGCGCAACATAGGTTGACAGGGAGACTGCCTCCTCCTAACCTTCCCCTATGGACCTTCAGCTTCCCGAAAGTCAGGCGGCTGCCCTTGCCAGCCTCTCCGTCCGCACCGGCCGCAACGCTTCTGAACTTGCTGCGGAGGCTGTGGACCGCTTCCTTGCCCAGGAGAACTGGTTCGACGCGCAGGTGCAGTTGGGAATCGATCAGATCGCTCGCGGCGAGTTCCTTGAAGAGGAAGAGATGGACGCGCGCGTGGCGCGGATGATGCGGAATTGAGAAAGCTTCGCTGGTCGATGGCCGCGGCGGACGATCTGGAAGGCATCGCCAGCTACCTCTATCTTCACCACCCCGCGTTTGCCCCCTCCACTGTGCAACGGCTCTACAAAGCGGCCAAGTCGCTCAAGGCGTTTCCCAATGCGGGCCGCGCCGGGATGAAGAGTGGCACGCGCGAGCTGGTCCTTGCGCCGCTGCCGTACCTCTTGATTCATGTCGTGGACGATGACGCGATTCACATCCTGCGTTTCTTGCACACCGCGCGAGACAGGAGCTAGGCCCGCAACCGCGGATACCCTACTGTCCCAGCACCGCCCGTTGCGCCGCGAAGACCTCTTTCAGCCCCGCTTCGGCCAGGTCGATGAGTCCGTTCAATTGGCTCCGAGAGAAACTTCCCTTCTCCGCCGTCGCCTGCGTCTCAATCAGCCCCCCGTCGGCGGTCATCACCACATTCATGTCCACCTCGGCCTGCGAGTCCTCCTCATAACAAAGGTCCAAAAGCGCCGTGCCGCCCACGAGGCCCACCGAGGTCGCGGCCACCAGTTGCTTCAGAGGCGACTTCTTGAGCGTTCCCGCCTCGACCAGGGCGTTTAACGCCAGCGCGAGCGCCACCGCCGCGCCGGTGATGGCCGCCGTGCGCGTGCCGCCGTCGGCCTGGATCACGTCGCAGTCGAGAATCACCGTGCGCTCGCCCAGAGCCTGCATATCCACAACCGAGCGCAGGCTCCTGCCGATCAGCCGCTGAATCTCGTGCGTCCGGCCGCCGATCTTGCCTCGCTCGCTTTCTCTTGGCGTCCGGGTGACGGTAGAGCGGGGCAGCATGGCGTACTCGGCCGTGACCCAGCCGCGGCCGGAGTTGCGCAGCCAGCCCGGAACTCCCGGTTCGACGGTCGCGCACGTCAGCACCCGGGTGTTGCCCAGCGTGACCAGCACCGAGCCTTCGGCGGTCTGGACGAAACCCGGGATGAGCGACAGAGGGCGAAGCTGGGCGGCGGTCCTGCCGCCGGGACGGAAGAAAGGGGCGGGTGCGTGCATAAAAGGATTGTACGGGAGGGGTCTTGAAGAGCTCCGATGGAGCCGGGACGGGGCCAGTTCCACGACGGGAAACCGGGAAATGCGCGGCCCGGAACAGGAATCTCGTCGCAAGTGACTGAAAATAAATAGATTAACTCAAATCGATCCAGCGGTCATGTTCCATTTCGGGACACAATGGCCCGAACCGGCCCTGCGCGGCTGCCCCAACAATGGACAGTAAGTCCCTCCCTTATGAGGTACTTAGCGAAACCGTCCTAGTTTGGCACGCAACGTGTAACAGAAGAGGACAAAACCCAGAGGTCAGGGGCAGGAACGGGAAGCGAAAAAGCAGGAGCAGAGTGGGAATCCTGGGCCCCCGCGGCGGCAATTACGGGAAAGAATGCGGCAAGCGGGACGAACAGCCGAAAGGCGCATAGGACGGGGCGGGAAAGGGAGCAGGCGATGCAGCAGACGGATGGGCTGACAACATTGGGCGGAGCGGAACGCAAGCGCGTGGAAGCGGTGGTCGAGACGCTGGCCACTTTGCGCAACGAGGGCGAGAGCCTCGCCGAGGTGGCGCATGACGCCAGAAACATGGTAACGGCGCTGGGGCTTTACTGCGATCTGCTGGAGGAGCCGGGGGTGCTGACACCCCCCTTCCTTCACTATGGAAGCGAGCTGCGCCTGGTGGCCTCGGCCAGCCGCCGCCTGGTGGAAAAGCTGGTGGCCCTGGACACCCACGAGGCTCCCGGAGCGGCTGGCTCCAGCGCCGCTGCCGCCAGTTTCAATAGGGTCCGGCAAGCCCTGCGGCCATTGCCCGCAGAGCCGGCAGCCGACCGCCGGGCCGTGGCCAACCGGAGGGAATCGTCCGCGCGCTGGGATCTGCTGCCGGCGGTGCCGATCGACAACCTGGCGGCGGAGCTGGCGGCCAACCGCAACCTGCTGGCCGCCCTGGCCGGCCCCTCGATCACCTTGACTGTGGACGCCGAGGGCGGCCAAAGGCGGGTGTGGCTGACGGGAGAGGACCTGACCAGGATTCTGGTCAACCTGGTGAAGAACGCCGCCGAAGCCATGCCCGACGGCGGCCTGATCCAGATCGGCCTGCGCGAGCATCCCGCGGCGGCGGGAACCGCCGAGGGTCTGACGCTGACCATCGAAGACAACGGGCCGGGCATTCCGCCCAAGGCGCGGGACAAGATCTTCGAGTCCGGCTACACCTCCCGCTCCAAGGGCGCCCCGGCAAACGGGGGCTGGACGGGGACCCATCGTGGGCTGGGCCTGTCCATCACCCGCTCCATCGTGGAAGGAGCGGGCGGACGGATTCACGCCGCAAACCGCGCCGCGGCCGGAGCCCGCTTGGAGATCGAACTGCCGGTCCGGATAGGCTGAATCCGGATATCGGACTGGGAGCCCAGAGTCCCCGGCCGCAGGTCATGGCCGCTGGGGCGCAACGCCGGCGGCGGCCAAACCACCGGCCATCGCAAATCCAATTCACCGATTCACGCGCGAGGCGAATACAATGCTCGAAACAGTTCTAATCTCGAGAACCATGGAGTTTATCCCCCAACTCGCAGAACCGCCGGTGCGGCTGCACCTGCTGGTGGTGGACGCGGACACGGCGATGCGCTCGGCCTGCGCCGAGATTGCGGCCAGCCTGGGCTATGCGGTCGAAAGCACCGGCGACCTGGGCCAGGCGCGGAGCCTGCTGCGCGGACGCGCGGCCGACATTCTGCTGGTCAACCTGCCCGCGGGGTCGAACCAGGGACTGGAGCTGGTCTCCGAGGTCAAGTTGCTCTACCCGCAAACCTCGGTGATCGCCATGACCGCCTCGGGCTCGGTGAACGCGGCCGTGGAGGCGATGCGCTGCGGCGCTTCCGACTACCTGACCAAACCCTTCGCCATCGACGAGCTCTCGACGGTGCTGGACCGTGCCTCGGCCTCGCTCACCACCGACACCGCCACCCGCCAGTTGCGCGAGCGGCTCAGGCTTTCCCAGGGGCTGGGCGCGATGATCGGCCGGTCGGGCGAGATGGAGAAGCTCTACCGCATCCTGTCGAAGGTGGCGCAGTCCACGCACCCGGTGCTGGTCCTGGGCGAAAGCGGCACCGGCAAGGAGCTGGTGGCAAGGACCATCCACGCCTACGGGCCCAATTCCCAAAAACCCTTTCTGCCCGTGGACTGCGGGTCTCTGGTCCCCACTCTCATCGAGAGCGAACTGTTTGGATACGTCAAGGGCGCCTTCACCGGGGCCAACCGCTCCAAGGACGGGTTGCTGGTCTCGGCCGAGGGGGGCACGGTGTTTCTGGACGAGATCGGCGAGCTTTCCCTGGACCTGCAGGCCAAGCTGCTGCGCGCGCTCCAGGAGAAGGAGGTCCGGCCGGTCGGCGCCACCCACCGCGTGCCCATCAAGGCGCGCATCGTGGCCGCCACCAACCGCGACCTGGCCGCCATGGTCGAGAAGGGAACCTTCCGCAAGGATCTCTTCTACCGGCTCAACGTGGTCAATCTGCGCCTGCCCTCGCTGCGCGACCGGCGCGAGGACATACCGCTCCTGGCGGCGCACTTTCTGGATCGCATCAGCCGCGAGCACGGCACCAAGTTCACGCTCAGCGACGAGGCCTTGCGCACCATGATGCGCCATGACTGGCCGGGAAACGTGCGGGAGCTGGAAAATTCCGTGGAGCGGGCCTGCGCCCTCTCCTCGGGACCGATCCTGCACCTGGGCGATCTGCCCACCCAGCTTCAGCAACAGGGCCTGGAGGCCCGGCGCGCCGCAGCCTCGGCCAGCGAACCGGAGAGCGGCGGGGAGGGCAATGCCCCCCATCTGACCACCCTGGCCGATCTCGAGCGCCAAGCCATCCTGGGCGCCATTCGCACCCTCAACGGCGACAAGCTCCAGGCCGCCAGGCTGCTCGGCATTGGCAAGACCACCCTGTACAGAAAGCTGAAGGAATACGGCATCGCCGACCCGCTTCACGACGATTAGCCGGTCCTGCTCCGGCCGCAATCGCTCCCGCTTTGGGGAGACGGCGGAAAAGCCGCCAGGGGGGCTCGGGGCGAATCCCCGATGCCGCCGAAAAAACTGCAAGACAAGCCCTGGCCATCGACTGGCCAACAAAAAAATGAGGATCTGGGAATGAGCATTCTGATTGTGACCGGAGTCGAAGGCGCCCGCAACTGCGCCGCCGTGGTGAGCGCGCAACTGGGCATGGAGGTTGAAGTGGCGGAGGGCCGCAAGGCCGCGCTGACCGTGTTGCGCCGCCGCGAGTTTGCCGCCGTCGTGGTCGACGAAACCATGGCCGAGTGCGATCCGGCCGGGGCCGAGGCCATCTGGGAGCGGAGCGGGCTGGCCATTCCCTTGCAAGTGAACTTCGCCCTCTCCGGGGCGGCCCGCCTGATCCGGGAGATTCGCGCCGGGCTGCACCGGCGGGAGCGGGAGCAGTTGCTGGCCCGGCGGGCGGCGGCGGCGGCCATCGAGAGCGAGCTAAAGACCACGGTCGCGGGCCTTCTGCTGCATTCGCAACTGGCGCTCTCGGGCAGCGAGCTGCCTTCCCCTCTGGCCGACAAGCTGCGCATGGTGGCCGACCTGGCCGGCAGCCTGCGCCAGCAGTTGAGCGCGCCCATTCCCGTCCGCGGAGACACTGCCGCCTGATCCGCCTGCGCTGCGGCAGCCGCCTTCGGCCCACCCGCGCCAGGCCGGGGTCCCCGGCGCACGAATTTTGCGCGCTGGGGTGGAAATAAAGGCGCGGGAACCCCTCAGCTCCGCATCCTGCCGGCGGCGTAGGCAAGAAGAGTTCATTGCGTTGCACACGCATCGCCGGGGCGAGACTCGCCCCGGCGTCTTTTTCTCTGGCCGCGAATGCTGCCGGGCTCCCCGCCGCGCGGCCGCCTCCGATCTGCCCATCGTCCGCGCCCATCGCCGGTCGATGCGAAGACCCTTCCTCGATCCCGCTTGGCCCGGAGCCATCCCGCCACACAGTCTATAGCCGGTTGTTCCCGATCGCCTTGCCGCGCCTTCTTGGTCCCCTGGCTCTGCCCTGCTTATCGCCCGTACCTGCCCATCAATTCGGCCTGGGACAACACATGCCCCTTCATGGCCAGCTCCAGCTCGCTCCGGCGCGCGCCTGCCTTCACCTCCAGCCTTCGATCCAGGGCGTACAGCTTGAAGAAGTAGCGATGGGGCTTGCCCGGAGGCGGACACGGGCCGCCATAGCCAATGCGCTTGAAGTCGTTCCTGCCCTGGCGCGCGCCGTTGTCCAGCACCTCGGCCTGCCCCAGGCCCTCCGGCAAGACCGTAGCGTTGGCGGAGATGTTCCAGATCGTCCAATGTGTCCAGGTACCCGCGGGCGCATCGGGATCGTCCGCGATCAGCGCCAGCGACTGCGTTCCGGCCGGCGCCTCCTCCCAGCTCAAGGCGGGGGAGAGGTCGGCGCCGTCGCAGCTATACTTCCTCGCCATCTCGCCGCCGTTGGCAAATGCCGTCGATTTCAGCGCAAACGCCATCGCGCCGCCTCCCTCCAATTCGTCATGACCGGTATTCGCCCCGACGGCCGCGGTCATCTGCCCCCCGCAGCCCGGCCGCCCACAGTTGAACCGAATCAGCAGCACGGCGCAGGTCAAAAGCAGCGGCGTACGCCGGTGGTTGCGCATGGTCCAACTCCCGCGCAAAAAATCTTACCACCGCGCCCTCGCAGACGGTGGCGAAATCGTCTCCCTCAACCGTGGACAGGTCATGAGAATCCTGTCGCGATGCCGACATTTGAGGATCAATCGCTCGAAGGAACCTTCAAGAAACTGGTTTAGTTCAACGTGCCGGGCCTCACCCCGCCTTTCAGGCGGGCGACCTCCATCCTTTCTTGGGGATTCCTATTTGAAACGTGACGCTAACGGCGCGGGTTTCAACGGGGGACAGATAAAGACTATGGCTCGAAGGTGCCAAACACGCGTCGTTTCGGTCAGTTCCAGCAGTACTCGCGACTTACGGCCCCGCTCCAACCCACCGGCCTAAGGCGGTGGCTGTTAAGAGGCTCGCTTCGTCATCCGGGGGTGCCCGTCCATCGACACCCCAAGGCGTTGGAGCAAAGGCCGGGGCTCCCCCGGTGATTCCTTTGCCTCCTCAGGGCTGGCTTTCTCGTGTGTTGCGTGCCGGGCCGTCAGCGGATCGAGACCGAAGCCCCCGTAACCGCGCTCCTCTGATCGTCCTTTGGCCCGGAAAGATCCAGCGCGCTGCTCAGCAACGCCGACATGAGGCTACTTGCCAAATCCCGCGGGCTTTCGGCGGTGGAATTCCCAGTGGTAACGAAAGTTCGCACTTGGCTAAGGTCGGGTGCCTGAATCGAAGCGAAACTCGCAAGCAGCTTCGCGGCCTCGACAAGGACCGCACCCTTTTCTTCGCTGCGTATCTTTGCCCGCGCTTTCTCGATCTCCAAGTCGATTTGCGCTTCCAGCTTGCGCTTCTCTCGGGCCTCCTCCTCCGCCGCTTTCTTGAAGTCGTCCAACTCCTTCTCCAAAATTGCTTTGTCCTTCTCTTCTTGTATACGTTTCTTGTCATATTCGAATTGAAGGCGAGCAGCCAACTCCAGAATTTGTCCGTTACGTTTCTTCGCGTCCTCGTCACGCGTTCTCGCCTTTTCAGCTAAATCGGCTTCGGCCTGTGCTATGCGGTCCTCTTCATTCTTCTTCGCGATTACCAGGTCGGCTTCGGCTTTCTTTATGCGCTTGTCCTCATCCAGTTTCGCAATTACAAGATCGGCCTGGAGCTTTGGAATCTGCTCCCTCACTTCGCGGAAATGTCTCGCGACTTGAGTAAATCCGGAGGCTTCAACCTCCGCCAGTTCGTCTTCGCTAGGAATCTTGCGGGTGATTTCCGATGAGACTAGCTGGACCACAAGTTTAGCATCGGAGCAGGCAGCCTGTATGGCTTGCCCCAGTTCTCGAAAGACCTTGTCGGGTTCGGCCAAGTCAGCAAACCCCGCCTCGCGAATGTACCTTCCTGCCGCAGCTTCGACGGCCTTAATCACGGGCTTATTCTTAAGCCAATTCTCAACCGTAAGCGTTAGGGTCCCAGAGCGATCCGAGTGTCCCTGGTCTTCCGTAACGCGAGCCAGGTTTTCAGACGGGAAAGCGAGTCTCACAGTGGCGACCAGTGTGTGTTCGATGCCTTCCTTGCAGCGGGCTTTCACGGGGACGTCCCGGAATTCAGGCCTAAAATCAACAAAATAGATCGGCACGTGCCGCCCAATGCTAAACCTCGTTCTGTCTTCGATCCGCCCGCTGACTACAGCCTTGCAGTTCCTTGGGACTTCGATATCAAACATTGGGTTCATCTCCTTCGCGTTTGGTTCCTTCGCGTTTGGTGTTCCAGTTCTCCCGCATAGTGGTCGATCTGCCAAATGAACTGTTCACGGCTCAGCAGTTCCTTGGTGATGCAGCTATAGAAGCAGACGCTCGATGGCACCGTCAGGGTCTGGTGCCTCGCGTATTCGAAGTAAATCTCTCCGGCGTCCTTGGAGACTGTCGGCGAGTAGACCGCGCATGTTCCCAGCATGAAGAAACTCTGCGCAAGGATTATTTCCTCACGCTTTGTGAGGACGATCTTCCGGAGCCGTTTGAAGACATCTGCCAAAATCTCTTGTGGCGTCTCTCTCAGATCCGTATCAATGGAGTTAGCCAAGATCAGAGCTTGGGCAAGAGAGTAGTCGATAACAACAGGCAAAAGGGACTCCGGAATGGCCGGGCAAATCCTTCGTGCTTGCTTGTAATAGCGGATGGCTGTGGAGTTGTTGACGATGACGTTGGGCTCCTTAGGATCAAGGAAAGTGGCAACGTAGCAGTTGCCCAGCTTGAGATAAAGCGTCGCAAGCTGGAAGCGAATCGGGAGCGTGTCTTCGACGCTTGCCAATGTCTCCTCGGCCTCCACGAAGACTCTCCTGATCTGATCTTCGGATCGCCTGAGGAAATGCAGCAACTCACCTACGTATATCTTCGATTGCCAGTCTGGATTTCCAGGCGGCGAATGGCGAAACGCTGACTCGTAGAACTCAAGAGCCTGGGTAAAGTCCTTGCGGTTGTAACAGATCATCCCCGCCAGATAGGACGCGTTCGCGCGGTTCGCGTCGTTCGTGGCTGCTGACTTGAGGAAGTCGGCAAAATACTCAAGGGCGGATAGGTTTCTCCCTTCAAGAAGGGCCGACACTCCAAGGATGAACTGGGACCCTGCGGCCCCCAATTCATAACCGAGTCTCTGGAATATTAGGATTTCTGCGGCCAGCGCCTCAATTTGCAACCGTTCGTCGGTGGTCTTGTAGCGATCCCTGTCGAACGCCGCGAGACGCTCCTCCAGTCGTGTTCGCAGCAATCGCAGGGCAGTTTCGGCGCGCTTTTCCTTGGCCGCTAAGTCAGTCAGTTGACGGCGAATGTCCGAGAGCTCAGAGGTACTCCGAAGGACGATCTCTTGGAGTTCTTGAGTGGTCACCTGAACCTGCCCCTCGATACTATTGCTATGAATTCACGGTGCGGCGGTTCGTTTCGACAGCGAAGCTGCGGCCCTTGAAGTACGTGTGGGATTGTACCACGGCGCGCCAGCGTTAAGGGCGGCGTGCGTGACTCGATCCAAGATCGCCGGAAGCCGGGCAATGTCAATGGGCGCCCTCCTTGCGTAGTCTGGGCCCTGGGCGGCTAAGTGGCGAATATGGATCTTGGGGGAGGCCCGCGTCTCAGTAACCTCGTCTAGTTGGCCCCGAACTGAGGGCGCTCGGAGTCGTGCGTCCCCACCGTCTCAGAGTACCAACGAGCGATTTTTGCTTGATGGAGGATGGACGAGTTCCCGTCCAGGGAGTGGAGGCCCATCCATCGAGACCTGGGATGACACGAGCCTCTCGCTAATACAGATCAGTACCGGTAAATGCCGTTGTCGGCAGAACCCTCCCGCCTTGCCAGGACTTCGGAAGCATCGATCCCCGCCACTCCTGCCCCGTTCCGCGTGCGTGCGCACAGCCCCGCCGGCTTGCTGACACGCTGACGAACGGGGGTTCTGATCCCTGACCCCTGACCCCTGACAACTGTCTTACAGAGAATTACCCTCCACCCGCGCACACTATCCGTAGGGGAAATCCGGAACGACCCAAACGTCCCCAGTAGAACCGAGCTTGATCCAGGCCTTCCACACGGAGAAGAAACAGCGAAACTCCACCTTCGCATGGCCGTGTATTTCACTTCCGCTCGCCTGTGAAACCCACTTTTTCGGCCCCTCTGTTTCCACAACACCCTCAGAATCAATCGTTTACAAAAAGCCCCTAGTAACTAATCGGTAATCACACCCCCCCGGTTTTGGCCCCTTTTGAGCCGAAAAACCCGCCTTTTTGCGCCAAAAACCCTAAAAATCTGCGCCTTTTACGCCTCCGCCGGCAAGAACGGAAACCTCCAAGCCCAGCTTTCGAGAGGTTGGTTTAGCCTGAAGAAAGGATGAAAGATTCCGCCGTCTTGCTCATCGATTGCCCGGACCGCAAGGGTCTGGTAGCCCGCGTCTCCTCGCTGCTCTATGAGCGGGGCGCCAACATTCTCCACGCCGACCAGCACCAGGACCACGAGTTGGGCCTCTTCTTCATGCGCGTCGAGTGGGCGCTGGACGGCGCGACGGGCGCGGAAGGCTTTGATCTGGAGGGGTTTAAGGTCGCCTTTACGCCGCTGGCGTCGGAGCTGGGGATGCGCTGGAAGCTAAGCTCCGGCGCGCGGCTGCCAAGGGTGGCTTTGTTTTGCTCGCAATACCTGCACTGCATGGCCGATCTGATGTACCGCTGGAAGAGTGGAGAGTTGCCCTGTGAGATTCCCTTGATCGTTTCGAATCATCGGGATGTGGAGAAGCTGGCAGAGTTCTACGGGATTCCGTTCGCGTGTGTGCCGGTGACCGCGGGGACGCGAGCTGAGGCCGAGGCGCGGCAACTGGAACTGCTTGAAAGCAAAGAGATTGAGTTGGTGGTGCTGGCGCGGTACATGCAGATACTTTCGCCCGCCTTTGTGGCGCGCTACCCGGCCGCGATCATCAACGTGCACCACTCGTTCTTGCCCGCATTTACCGGGGCTCGGCCCTACCATGCGGCCCATGCTCGGGGGGTCAAATTGATCGGAGCAACCAGCCACTATGTCACTGAAATACTTGACGATGGACCGATCATCGAGCAGGACGTGGCGCGCATCTCGCACCGCGACCAGGTTGAAGATCTTGTCGCCAGAGGGCGGGATCTGGAGCGAATTGTTCTCTCCCGAGCGGTGCGCTGGCACCTGGACCGGCGGATTCTCTGCTACGGAAATAAGACGGTGGTGTTCGATTGATTTGGAGCGAGTCCGCAAGTCCGCAGGCTGGAAGCATTGAGGATGGCAATGATGGTCTCAACTCCGGAACCCTCGCCGAAACTGGCGGCGGAACAGCAGAAGAAGGGAATGCGGGACCGTTCCTATCGGCCTATGAGTCGGCAGGTTTTGCGCACGTGGATGGACCTTTTTGAATGTCGGAATCCGCAGGGAAAGGGTATCGGTCGCGGATCAATGCGATTCCGCGCCGGGAGATGCAGGCGACGGTGAAAGCGATGACCCCGAAGTCCGTTGCAGACATGATCTTGAGCTATATCTGGTAGGTAGCTTAGTTCTTGTTCCACCAATCCTGCAGGGATTTCCCATCAAATGGGTCAAGGTTTGTCCCAATCAGCCTGTGGTGCAAGTCCAGGTTCGCATGTGGATATTTTGTGAAGTATCCACAGGCGCTGTTTTTAGAATCGCGGCATGGGGATGGGGACACGGCAGTCGCAAGAGAAGCAGGAGGAGATCTGG